>Ga0210400_10001375_pt1 | contig 24220 bp, 20 predicted proteins | sample IncBWH26MmetaG_FD_155456 | JGI IMG/M metagenome (GOLD analysis project Ga0210400, IMG submission 155456) | Forest soil microbial communities from Barre Woods Harvard Forest LTER site, Petersham, Massachusetts, United States - Inc-BW-H-26-M | ecosystem: Environmental > Terrestrial > Soil >...
GGCGGCATCGGCATCATTCAGGAAGACCACCGGTCGGTTGAGGGCCCGGCCCACCACCGCCGCGCCATTGGCGCCCAGCCAGGAATGGTCGATATTGGCGGCGGTGCGTATCACGCCATGCCGTATCACGCTGGGAAAGGCCACGCCGACACTGCCCTGCGCCTGCGGCAGGCGCGCGGCGAGCCCGGCGATGACGGTCGCCAGGCGATCCGGCGTCGAGGGCTTCGGCGTGGGCGCGGAAATCATTTCTCCCAGCAGCTGGCCGGTGGTCACCTCGACCACGCCGGCCTTCACCGAGGAACCCCCCACATCGATACCCAACAAATTCTGACTCATACCGTTGCCTTCACTTCAATGGCCTTCAAAGATTGGCGGCAGCCGCGATTTGCAGGTCCCGCTCGCGCCGCCGGTTCTGATACCGCAGATACAGGGCTGAGAGGGTGATGCCGCTCGCCACCAGCAACACCATGATCGTGGCCAGCGCGTTCACGTCCGGGCTGACTCCCAGGCGCACCTTGGAAAATATCACCATCGGCAGCGTGCTGGAGCCGGGCCCCGCGACGAACTGCGTGATGACCAGATCATCCCAGGACAGCGTGAAGGACAGTAGCCAGCCGGATATCAGGGCCGGCGCCACCAGCGGCAGGGTGATCCGGCGAAAGACCGTGGCGGGCCGCGCTCCCAGATCCAGCGCGGCCTCCTCCAGCGACTCATCGAAGCCGACCAGGCGCGACTGCACGACCACCGCCACATACGCCGTACAGAAGGTGATGTGCGCCAGAATGATGGTCACCATGCCAGTACCGCGCGGCCAGCCGATCGCCTGCTGCAGGGTAATGAAGAGCAGCAACAGGGCCAGCCCCGTGATCACCTCCGGCATCACCAGCGGCGCGGTGGTCATGCCAACCAGCAAGGTTCGGCCGCGAAACGGACCGAAACGCGCCAGGGCCACCCCGGTGAGGGTGCCCAGCACCAGCGCGCCAGTGGCGGCGATCAGCGCGATCCGGATCGAGAGCCATGCCGCGCCCAGAATTTCATCATTGCCCAGCAGCTCGCCATACCACTTCAGGGTGGGCGAGTGCGCCGCATCCCACACCGTCACCAGGCGTGAGTTGTTGAGCGAAAACACCATCATCGACACGATCGGGGCATACAGGAACAGCAGCCCGACGGCCAGCATGGTGCGCGCGAATCCGCCGGAGGATTTCATCGGTGACCTTGTATCTGACGGCCGCCGGAGCGCTGGAACAGCATGATCGGCACCACCAGCAGCAGCAACATGAGAATGGCCACGGCACTCGCCAGGGGCCAGTCACGGTTCTCAAAGAACTCATCCGACAGGACCCGACCGATCATAAGCTGATCGGTTCGGCCGAGGAGCGAGGGCACAACGTACTCGCCCACCGCCGGAATGAACACCAGCAGGGAGCCGGCAATGATGCCCGGCACGGACTGCGGCAGGGTGACGCGCAGGAAGGTGGTGAAGGGCCGGGCGCCCAGGTCCGCGGCGGCCTCCAGCAATGCGACGTCATGCTTTTCCAGATTGGCATACAGCGGCAGGATCATGAACGGCAGGTAGGAGTACACGATCCCCACATACACCGCGAAGTCCGTCTGCAGCAGGGTCAAGGGCTGGTGGATGATCCCCACCGACATCAGGATGTTGTTGATCACACCGTTATGCTTGAGCAGGCCGATCCAGGCATACACGCGCAGCAGGAATGAGGTCCAGAACGGCAGCACCACCAGCATCAGCAGCACCGTGCGCCAGGTGCCCGCGGCGCGTGCAATCACATAGGCCATGGGGTAGCCCAGCAGCAGGCACAACAGCGTCGACACCACCGCGACCTTCAGCGAATACAGGTAGGCGCTGATATACAGCGGGTCGGTGAACAGGAAAGTGTAGTTGTTGATATGCAGTGCCGGATGCGGCAGGCCGTTGAGCCATTCCAGCAACGGGGCATAGGGGGGAATGGCCAGCCGCGTTTCCGAGAACGACAGCTTCAGCACGATCAAGAACGGCAGCAGGAACAGCAGGATCATCCACCCCAGGGGAATACCGGCCACCAGCCGCCGGCCGCGCCGATTCAGATCCTGCAGGTTCCCCGGCATGCCCCTACTCCGTCAGGACCACGGGACTGCTGGCCTGCCACGAGAGGAACACGACCTCCTCCGCCCCGATGCGTTGTGCGGCATCGCGCGCAGCGTTCGGCAGCGTCACCCGCACCTCGCGTCCGGAGTCCAGCGCCACCAGGTAAACGGAGGCATCGCCCATATAGGCGATGCCGCGGACCCGCCCGCGGGCGACATTCTCGCTATCCGGCTGCACCGCGCCGCGGCCATCGGGCGGCGTTCGGGTCATGGCGATCTTCTCCGGCCGCACCGCCGCCCAGACCGTGGCCTCCGGCGCGACGGCCAGCGGCCGATCGATCCGGATCACGCAGCCCAGTTCATCGCAGCGGATGCGCGCGCGCTCGTGCGGCTCGCCCAGCACCTGGCCTGCAAACAGGTTCACCGAACCGATAAAGTCGGCAATGAAGCGGGTGCCCGGCGATTCGTAGATCTGCGTCGGCGTGCCCACCTGCACGATCCGACCGTGGTTCATGACACCCATGCGCGTGGACAGCGTCATCGCCTCCTGCTGGTCGTGGGTCACCACGATGAAAGTGACGCCCAGGGCTTTTTGGATATTGATGAGTTCGAACTGGGTGTGCTCGCGCAGCTTGCGGTCCAGGGCCGCCAGCGGTTCATCCAGCAGCAGAAGCTTGGGCCGCTTGATGAGCGAGCGGGCCAAGGCGATGCGCTGGCGCTGGCCACCGGAGAGCTGATGGGGCTTGCGATGGCCAAAGCCACCCATTTTCACCAGCTCGAGCATTTCCCCGACGCGGCGCTTGATCTCATCGCGTCCCAGTTTTTCCTGCTCCAGGCCGAAGGCAATGTTCTTCTCCACGCTCATGTGCGGAAACAGCGCGTAGGACTGGAACATCATGTTCACGGGCCGATCATACGGCGGCACGGTGCTCATATCCCGTCCATCCACCAGGATGCGCCCGGCGGTCGGGGTTTCAAATCCGGCCAGCATCCGCAGCAGCGTGGTCTTGCCGGATCCGGAGCCGCCCAGCAGGCAGAAAATCTCACCGCGCTGGATATCGAGCGTGACATCGTCCACTGCCGCGAAGTCATCGAAACGCTTGGTGACGTTCTCGAGCCGCACGTAGGCCGGTTGCACCGTGGAGTCGCTTAGCTTTGCTTCATTCACCGTTTTGCCTTACTCACCGGTCTTGAATCGGGTCCACATGCGGTTCAACAACCGCGTGAACTGGGAAGTCTTGGCCAGTTCGGGTACCAGTTTGGCGCGTACCTGCGGCGGCGGGTAGATGCCCGGATCATTCCTGACGGCGCTCTGCAGCTGCTCGACGGCCGGATCATCGCCATTGGCATATTTGAGGAAATTGGTATTGCGCGCGGCGATATCCGGCCGCAGCAGAAAGTTGATGAACAGCTGCGCGTTTTTCGGATGGGGTGCATCGGCGGGAATCGCCACCATGTCGAAATTGCGCATCGCACCCTCCCTGGGGATGCGGTACGCCAATTCAATGCCACGGCCGGCTTCCACGGCACGGTCGTGGGCCTGTTTGACATCGCCCGACCAACCCATCGCCAGGCAGATCTCGCCATTGGCGAGGTCGTCGATGTAGCGCGATGAATGCACATAGCGGATATAGGGGCGGATGGCCAGCAGCGCCTGTTCCGCGGCCTTCAGGTCGGCCGGCGATTCACTGTTCGGATCGCGCCCCAGGTACAGCAGCACGGCGCCCAGCATTTCGGTGGGCGTATCCAGCATCGAAACCCCGCAATCGGCGAATTTCGAGACCACCGCCGGATCAAAGATCATGCGCAGGGAATCCACCGGGGCATCGGGCATGCGCTCGCGGATCCTGGCCACGTTGTAGCCGGGACCGGAGGTAATCCACATGTAGTCCACGCCGTACGCGTTCCCCGGGTTGTAGACCGCGGATTCGCGGGCCACTTCCGGATCCAGGTACTTCAGGTTCGGCAGCAGGGCCTTGTCGAGCTTGCGGTACACGCCGGCGGCCACCTGGCGTTGCAGGAAGGGGCCCGAGGGGACCACCACATCGAAGTTCGAATGCCCCATGAGCATCTTGGTCTCCAGCACTTCGTTGGAGTCGAAGACGTCATAGTTGACCTTGATGCCGTACTCGCGCGCGAAATCCTCGATGACCCCCGGGGCGACATAGTCGGACCAGTTGTAGACGTTCAGCACCGGCTCATTGGCGGTGGAGCCGCCGGCACAGGCGGCCAGCCAGCCCAGCAGTACGCAGCCTGCGAGCAGGGTACGGACGGAATATCGCATCAAGCTATATTACAGGCCGCTACACGTTCAGCAGCAGGTGCTCGCGCTCCCAGGAGCTGATGACCTGCAGGAATACCTCGTATTCGGCTTCCTTGACCAGGGCAAAGGCCTCCACGAAGGTCGGCCCCAGCAGTTCCACCAGCGGCTCGCACGCCCGGAATTCACGCAGCGCCTCATCCAGGGTGCGCGGCAGTCCGAACGGCAGGTCATGGGCACTGCCGGAGATGGGGTCGGTGGGTTGCAGGCCCTCGACCATCCCCAGGTAACCACAGGCCAGCGAGGCCGCCATGGCGATATACGGATTGGCATCCGCGCCGCCGCAGCGGTTCTCCACGCGGCGGTCCGCGGCGCTGGCATTGGGCACGCGCAGGCCGGCCGTGCGGTTGTCGTAGCCCCAGTGGGTGTTGATCGGGGCGGTCTGGTGACGGGTCAGGCGCCGGTAGGAATTAACATTCGGGCAGAACAGCGCCATGGCCGCGGGCAGATACCGCTGCAGGCCGGCGATATGCGAAAAGAACAGCGGCGCGGGCGTGCCATCCGCATTGCTGAAGATGTTCTTGCCGCTCTTGCGGTCCAGCACGCTCTGGTGGATGTGCATGGCACTGCCGGGCTCCTTGGCATGGGGCTTGGCCATGAAGGTCGCATACATCTTGTGGCGCAGTGCCGCCTCGCGCGCCGTGCGCTTGAACAGGAAGGCCTGATCGGCCAGATCCAGCGCATTGCCGTGGATCAAGTTGATCTCCATCTGCGCCGGTCCGTCCTCATGGATCAGCGTATCGATCTCGATTTCCTGGTCTTCACAGAACTGGTAGATGTCATCGAACAGCGGATCAAACTCATTGACGGCCGCGATGCTGTAGGACTGCCGGCCCGGTTCCGCCCGACCCGAGCGACCGACCGGGGGCTTGAGGGGATAATCGGCGTCGAGATTCGGCTCGATCAGGTAGAACTCCAGCTCCGGTGCCACGACCGGGTCCCAGCCGCGCTGGGCATACAGTTCCAGCACATGCCGCAGCACATTGCGCGGCGCCATCGCGACGCGGCGGCCGTCGCCGTAGTAGCAGTCGTGAATCACCTGTGCGGTGGGCTCGGCGGCCCAGGGCACCCGGCGCACCGTCTTCGGGTCGGCCTTCAGGATGATGTCGATTTCCGCCGGATTCATCGCATCCCCGGTGTTGACCGGGTAATCCCCCGTCACCGTTTGCAGGAACACACTCTCCGGCAGCCGCATGCCGCCGTCTTCGGCGAATTTTTCGGCCGGCATGATCTTGCCGCGGGCAATGCCGGCCATGTCCGGAATGATCGCCTCGACTTCGGAAATACCATGGTCGCGGAAGAACTGCTGAATCTCAGTAGCCATGCATCACCTGGTCTGCGCGCGCGCGCGGCTGGCATCGCCAAAGGCCGCGAATAACGCACGCGAAAATGGATTGCTCATCGCCTGCCACTCGGGGTGCCATTGCACCGCCAGGGCGAAGCGCAGCGCGTTGCCAACCCGAAAGGCTTCGATCAGGCCATCGGGTGCGCGGGCCTCGACCAGCAGCTGCGGGCCCAGTCGCTCGACGCCCTGCCAATGCAGGGAGTTGACCTGGATCTGATCCGCCGCCGCGAGCTTCTGCAGCACGCCCCCGGGCTCCAGTCGCACCTCATGGGCCGGTCCGTACTGCACTTCCAGCTCGGCGCTCTCATCATCGCGGTGGTCCAGGTGTCCCGGCGTTTCATGAACCCGCTGCAGCAAGGTGCCCCCGAAGGCGACATTCATCTCCTGGAAGCCACGGCAGATGCCCAGCAGCGGCACGCCCATTTGCACGGCTTGCGGAATCAGGGTGAGCGTAGTCGCATCGCGGTCCGGATCGTGCAAGGTTCCCGGCGCGCTCGGACTGCCGGCGTAATGGTGCGGCTCGACATTGGACGGACTGCCCGGCAGCACGATGCCATCCAGATGGCGCAGCACCTCGGCAATGTCCTGGCGATCCCCCAGGGCCGGAATCAGCACGGGAATGCCCTCGGCGCCTTCGGCGACCGCCGTCATGTATTTCTCGCCGGCCAAATGGAACGGGTGGTGGCCAATCATGCGGCGATCGGCGGAAATGCCGATGACCGGGCGTCGCGATTTCATGGATGGTTTCGTGGACTGTTTAAAATGTTAAACAGATCCCGCCTTCAGGTCTGGTTACCGAGGCCCATTACACCACAGCCGGACCCAGGCGGCTGCCCAGCCGCACACATTTTCGCGCCGCGCGCATCAGTGGTAAACTAGCCGCGCAGCCCGGCAATATAGCCACTTGCGGGCGCGCCTGATGCGTACCGGGACGCCTGCTACCACGGGTGGAAGCGCAGCCTTGGGCGCTTTAAATATTTTAAACACCTGGGGTTGCCGTTATGACCGGCCAACCGGTCGCACGCACTTATTATTCCGCTACCCGCACCCCGGCCGCGGCGCGCCCGACGCTGCTCGGGAGCCACCAGTGCGACGTCTGTGTCGTCGGCGGCGGCATCGCGGGGACCTCCGCGGCACTGCATCTGGCCGAACGTGGTTTTGCGGTGATCCTGCTGGAAGCGCAGCAGATCGGCTGGGGCGCCTCGGGCCGCAGCGGGGCGCAGGTGCTGCCCGGGGTTGCGGCCGACCAGGCCAAGGTCGAAAAGCTGCTGGGCGCGGCGGATGCCCGCAGGGTCTGGGATGTGTCCGTCGCCGGGGTGCGCCTGGTGCAGGAACTCATCGCCCGCCATGGCATTGATGGCCAATACGTGGCCGGGCATATGCTGACCGCCGTCAAGCCGCGTCAGATCCGGGCGCTGCGCAGCCATCTCGATGAATTGCAGCGCCGCTATGACTATGCGGGACTGCGCTACCTGCCCCAGGAGGAAGTGCGCAGCGTGATCGCGAGCAGCCGGTATCGGGGCGCGCTGTACGACGCCAACGCCGGGCATATTCATCCGCTCAATTACACCCTGGGCCTCGCGGCCGCCGCGGAGGGCCTGGGCGTGCGCATTTTCGAGAGCAGCCGCGCCCTGGATTTCACGGGACACGCACCGGTGCGGGTGCGCACTTTGAACGGCGAGGTGCGCTGCCGGCAGCTGGTCCTGTGCGGCAATGTGTATCTGGGCGCGATGGCGCCGCGGCTGCAGGCGCGGATCATGGCCGTGGGCACCTGCATCGTGGCCAGCGAACCGCTGGGACCTGAGCGCGCCCGGGCGCTCATCACCAACAACGCGGCCGTCGCCGATATGAACTGGGTGCTGGATTACTTCCGGCGCTCGGCGGATCACCGCCTGCTCTTCGGCGGCCGTGTCAGCTATGCCGGATTCGATCCGGATCGCATCGCGGCGGCCACCCGGGCGCGCATGGTGCGGGTGTTTCCGCAGCTCAAGGACGTAAAACTGGAGTTCGCCTGGGGCGGCTATGTGGACATCACGCGCAACCGCGCGCCGGATTTCGGACGGCTGGGTCCGGGTGTGTACTACCTGCAGGGATTCTCCGGTCATGGCATCGCCCTGGCCGGGATCGCCGGCAAGCTGGTGAGCGAGGCCATCGCCGGCGACGCCGGCCGCTTTGATGTGTTCGCCCGCATCCCGCATGACGGCTTTCCCGGCGGCGCGGCGCTGCGGCGTCCGGCCCTGGTGCTGGCAATGCTGTACTACCGGCTCAAGGACCTTCTGTAGCGCGTTGAATCAGCGCGGGCGAATTTCAAAACAACGATGGATGCGCGGGTTGCGCTCGAAGTCCAGCGCAATGGTGGCCCGGGAGATATCCGTGACTGCGTGGCGTGCAGTGATCGATTCGTCCAGCTTGAAGCGCTGCGCGTTGGTGGAGAACACCAGCAGGCCGTCGGGATTGAGCAGCTGCGTGCACAGCTCGATGAGCGCGCTGTGATCGCGACTGACATCCAGCACCCCCTGCATGCGCTTGGAATTCGAGAAGGTCGGTGGATCCAGGAACACCAGGTCATAACGCTGCGCGGCGCCCACTGCATCCTCCAGCCACTGGCGGCAGTCCGCCTGGATCAGTTCATGCGGCTCACGGGGGATGTTGTTCAGATCCAGATTGCGCCGCGCCCATTGCAGGTAGGGGCGCGAGAGATCCACCGAGGTACTGGCCCGGGCGCCCCCGGCGGCGGCGTGCACGGTGGCCGAGGCGGTGTAGCAGAACAGGTTCAAAAAACGCCGGCCCTGCGCCTGCTGGCCCAGCCGCTCGCGGGTGATGCGGTGATCCAGGAACAGGCCGGTGTCCAGGTAGTCATCGAAATTCACCCAGAAGCGCTGGCCGGCCTCGCGGGTCATATGGAACACCGCCTGGCTTTCCAGCTTGCGGTACTGCGCGGCGCCGGACTGCTTGCGGCGCAGCCTGACCCGAATGCGGGTGCCGGGCACGCCGGTGACTTCGGTGAGCACCGACAACGCCTCACTGCGGCGGCGCCGCACGGCCTCCGGATCGATGCTGGCAGGGGCCTCATATTCCTGCACATACAGCCACTCTTCAGGGGCTGACTCGCCGAGGATGCCGTAGCGATCGATGGCCAGGGCGTACTCGGGCATGTCCGCATCGTAGAGGCGCACATTGAACACCCCCTGATCGCGTGCCCAGCTGTCCAGTCGCTTGAGGTTCTTGGCGAGCCGGTTGGCGAACATGCGTGCGCCCGGCATCGCGGCGGACTGCACATCGGCCGTCAGGCCCGTGCGTTTCTGACCCACTTCGCGAAAGCTCGCCGCCTCCACCGTCAGGCGCAGCAGTCGGCATTCGATCGCGCCGTTCCACAGCGTATGGGTACGGCGCGCGCGAATGCCCAGTTCCAATCCCAACTCCGGTGTTCCGGTCAGGACCGCGGCATGCCAGCCCTGGAACTGCTCGCGCAGCACGATGCCCAGTTCACGGTGCGTGAAGCGGGCGCCGGCCAGGTCCTCCAGGCGCACGCCATACGGCGGATTGGTGGCCAGCAGACCCAGCACCTGGCCCGGCAGCGGCTGGGCCTGCGCCAAAAGTCCGGTGGAAAAATGCACCCAAGACCCGATGCCGGCGCGCTGGGCATTGTCGAGCGCCGCACGAATGCTCGCGGCATCCCGATCGACACCGCGCAGCGGCAGATGCTGCGGGGGAACCTCGCGCACCTGAGCCTGGGCCGCGCTCAACACGGCCGCCCACAGCGCCGGATCATGGCCGCGCCAGCCCAGGAAGCCGAAATAGTCGCGGCCCAGTCCCGGTGCCCGGTGCGCCGCAATCAGCGCCGCTTCAATCACCAGCGTGCCCGAGCCGCACAGCGGGTCGAGGAAGCCGGCGCCGTCGTCGGCGAGCTGCGGCCAGCCGGCCCGCAGCAGCATTCCGGCCGCCACGTTCTCCTTCAACGGTGCCTCGCCGGCCGCGCCGCGATAGCCACGGCGGTGCAGGCTTTCACCGGCGAGATCGAGGGACACCGTCACCTGCGCGCCATTGGCATGGGCGTGAACCCGGACGGCGGGACGGTCACGCTGCACATCCGGCCGATAGCCCGCCCAGGCGCGCAGCCCATCGCAGATCGCGTCCTTCAGCTTCAGTGCGCCAAAGTGGGTATGGGTGATCTGCGGGTGCTGGCCGCTGAAGTCACAGGCCAATGTGGCCTGCGGCCCCAGATGCCGGGTCCAATCGATTCGCCGCACCTCGGCATAGAATTCCTCGGTGGTCGCCGCATTGAAGCTGGCGATTTCCAGGAACAGGCGGTTGGCGGTGCGCGATTCCAGGCATACCCGATAGGCGCATTCCAGCGTGCCCTGGAAGCTCACGCCGGTGGTTCGTTCGCGGATGCCGGTGGCACCGCAGGCGCTGAGCTCCAGCACCAGCAGGTCCGCGAGCCCCCGCGGGCAGCTGGCGATCAGTGGCAGCGCCGCGCTGCCGTCCGGGGTTGCGCTCATCGGTCCTAAACTCTCGGCGGGGTCACGCAGCTGACGATTTCGCACACTTCCCGACCGATATTGCGGAAGCGATGGGGCAGCTGGCTCGTGAAGTAGTAGGCGTCGCCGGGACCCAGCACCCGGGTGGCGCCCCCGATGGTCAGTTCAATGCGCCCGCGCAGCACCAGACCGCCTTCTTCGCCCCGGTGGGCGAGCAATTCATCACCGGTGGTGGCCCCCGGCGCGTAGCGCTCGTGCAGCATCGACAGCTGCCGGCCACTGCGCTCGGCGGCGACCAGGCGCTGCGACACCGCCTCGTTGCCGACTTCCTTGAGTTCCTCGGCGGTGAAGTACATCTGCGGCGCGCTGGCCTCATCCAGGGTGAAGAATTCCACCAGGGTCATCGGCACCCCATCCAGCACTTTCTTCAGGGAGCTGACCGAGGGACTGACCCGGTTCTGCTCGATCAGGGATATCAGGCCGTTGGTCACCCCGGCCCGCCGTGCCAGGGCCCGCTGCGACAGTCCGAACGCCACCCGCACGCTGCGCAACTTCGCGCCAACGTCGATACTCATATTATGTAAACAACTAAGATGTTGAGGATACTCAACGAAGGGGGCGAAATTTCCGCTCTTGTAGCCCAAATTGTCAACTTTCTTTATCATCGCGCCCCTCGTTTACCGTCCGCCCGTTCCGGAGCACATACGATCATGTCCACGCCCTCGCTCGAAGCCCTGTGGATGCCCTTCACGCCGAACCGTCAGTTCAAGGCCAAACCGCGGATCCTCGCGAAGGCCTCGGGCATGCATTACTGGAGCGCCGACGGTCGTCAGATCCTGGACGGCGTGGCCGGACTGTGGTGCGTCAATGCCGGTCATGGCCGCCGCGAAATCACCGAAGCGGTCGCCCGACAGCTGGAGACGATGGACTACGCCCCGCCGTTCAACATGGGGCATCCCGGCGCCTATGAGCTGGCGACCCGCGTGGCGGCCCTGGCGCCCGAAGGCCTGGACCATGTGTTCTTCGGCAATTCCGGCTCCGAGGCGGTGGACACGGCACTGAAGATCGCCATCGGCTACCACGCCGTGCGCGGCGAAGCGCGTCGGACCCGGATCGTGGGCCGCGTGCGCGGTTACAACGGTGTGAGCTTCGCCGGCATCTCGGTGGGCGGCATCGCGGCCAACCGCAAGATGTGGTCAGGCACGCTGCTGCCGAATGTGGATCACCTGCCGCACACCCACGATCTGGCGCGCAATGCCTTCTCGCGCGGGCTGCCCCAGCATGGGGTCGAACTGGCCAATGAGCTGGAAAAAATCATCGCGCTGCAGGATGCCTCCACGATCGCCGCCGTGATCGTCGAACCCATCGCCGGCTCCACCGGTGTGCTGCTGCCCCCGGTGGGTTATCTGCAGCGGCTGCGCGACATCTGCACCAAACACGGCATCCTGCTGATATTCGATGAAGTCATCACCGGCTTCGGTCGCACCGGTTCGCCGTTCGCGGCGCAGGAGTTCGGCATCACCCCGGACATCATCACCTGCGCCAAGGGCCTCACCAATGGCTGCGTGCCGATGGGTGCCGCGATCGTCAGCCGGACCATTTACGAGGCGTTCATGAAAGGCCCGGATGGCATTGAGATTTTCCACGGCTACACCTACTCGGGCCATCCGACCGCCTGCGCCGCGGGCCTGGCCACCCTGGACATCTATGCGCGCGAGAATCTGCTGACGCGCGCCAAGAGCGTCGCGAAGGAATGGGAAGACGCCTCCCATGCACTGCGGGGCCTGCCGCATGTCATCGATGTGCGCACCTACGGCCTGATCCTGGGTCTTGAGTTCGATCCCATCGCCGGCAAGCCCGGCGCCCGGGCATTCGATGTGTATGCGAAGTGCTTCGAACGCGGGCTGCTGGTGCGCCAGACCGCAGACATCCTGGCCCTGTCACCGCCGCTGATCATCGAATCCAAGCACATCGATCAGATCTTCGAGACCCTGCGTTCGGTCATCAAGGCGCTGTAAGGTCCTTGGGGGCGCCATGCGGTTGATGGCGTGCGGCGCTCGCGCACCGCACGCCATCTTCCAGGTCCCGAACGCCGCGTCGCCTCACTGGGCCTGCGCGACGGTGCTGGTGCTGGGCTTGGTCTCTCCTTCGCCCGCGCCAGCCACCAGTTTCACGCTGACCCGACGCTGCAAGGCGTAGGCGTCCAGGTCACCGTTCGCATCCACGCCGTCCGCACCCAGCGCCTCAATCACGATGCGCTCCTGAGTCAGACCCGCATGGGTCAGCACGGTCGCCACCGACTCGGCGCGTTCCTTTGACAGCGCGGTATTGTAGTCCTTCGCACCGCGCGGATCGGCGTGACCACTGACCTGTATCTTGACACCGGACATGCCGCCGGCCAGCTGCCCCAGCGCCGTCAGCTGATCAATATCCTCGGCCGTGAGCTTCGACTCGCCGGTGCGAAAGGCGATATTTAGCGTGAGCTCGCGGGCATGATCCAGCGAACCATCCAGCTGCAGGACGGTCTGCGTCAGTTTCGCGCGCTCGGCATTGCTGCCCGACAGGTCAGTCGCCAGCGTGTAGTTGAGCACTTTCTGCTTGTGATAGTGCTCGCCCAGCAACGCCCCGGTGATGCCGCCGGCGATGGCGCCGATGGGACCACCGGCCACCGCGCCGATCGCCAGGCCGCTGAGGAAGCCGATGTTCTCCTCGGCCGGCGCCTTGCCCGGCTTCTTGACCTGCTCGGCCGGGAGGTTCTGCGCTTCAACGGTCACCGTGTCGGCTGCCAGTGGCGCATCACCGGCAACGCAAGGCAGCGCTACCGCCACGGCGCATGCCATGCCGAAACCCACCACCGTTCCGTGAACCTTGCGTGCATTTGCGTTCATGACCCGTACCTCTTGTGAGTGGCGTCGGCACGTTGCCGCCGCTACCGGTACAGTTCACGCCCGCAATGGGACCGCCGAATGCGGCAAAGATGCCAGGCCGGCGAAGCTTTATGACCGAATGTGGCGGGATTTGCGGCGGGTGTCGGCAGCCACCAGCTCCCGCACCAGCCCCGGGCCGCGATAAATGAGGCCGGTGTACACCTGGATCAGATCGGCACCCGCCGCGAACATGGCTGCGGCGTCCGCCGCGCTGCTGATGCCCCCCACACCGATCAATGGCATGTCCGCCCCCAGCAGTTCGCGCAGCTGCCGGATCACCGTCGTGGCCCGCTCGCGCAGCGGTTCACCACTCAGGCCCCCCGGACGCTGCGCATGCGCCAGCCCCGCCACGGGAACCCGATCCAGCGTGGTGTTGGTCGCGATCACCCCATCCAACTTCAGTTCGCGGATCACCTGTGCGGTCGCGGCCAGTTCATCCGCCGACAGATCCGGGGACAGTTTCACGACCAGGGGCACGCGCCAGCCCACCCGCTCTGCCAGTTCATCCCGCGTCTCAAGCAGGGCCTGCAGCAGCGGACGCAGCAGATCGCCCTCCTGCAGCTCGCGCAGACCCTGGGTGTTGGGACTGCTGATGTTGATGGCGACGTAGTCGGCACACTCGTAAACCGCCCGCAGCGCGGCCACATAATCGGATGCGGCCTGCGCCAGCGGCGTGGCCGCATTCTTGCCGATATTCACCCCGCACACGCCGCTGTAGCGGCGCCGCCGCAGCCGCGCCACCGCCACCGCCACGCCTTCATTCGGGAAGCCCATGCGATTGATGACGGCGCGCGCCTTGGGCAATCGGAACACTCGCGGCCGCGGATTGCCGGGTTGTCCGACCGGCGTCAGGGTTCCGACTTCCACGAAACCGAACCCCAAGGCACCCATGGCTTCCACGCATGTCGCGTTTTTGTCGAAGCCGGCGGCCAGTCCGATGCGGTTGGCAAACACCAGACCCATCAGTTCAACCGGGTTTGCGCTGGGCTCGAGGGCCAGCAGCTTCAGCAGGCCCAGGCGTTCTGCCACACGCAGGCTGAAGAGGGTCAACCGATGAGCCGCTTCCGCATCCAGTGCGAACAGCAATGCTCGCGCCAGGGCGTACATCAGCCGCGCAGGGCCAGTTCGTCAGCCGCGTATTCGATGCCCAAGGACTCGATGAGCACCCGCCGCGGACCGTTTTCGACCACCCCGCAGGCCCAGGCGGACACGCCACTCGCCCGCGCGGCGCCAATCGTCGCGGCCACCTCAGCCGGCGCCACGAACAGCGCAAAGCCGGCGCCCATGTTGAGGCTGCCATACGCCTCGCGCGCTTCCATGTGCCCCGCGCGCTGCATGAAGGCCAGCACCTCGGGCACCGGCGGCAGGGTGTGCATGCGATAGGTGAAGGCAGCCGCATGGCGCATGAGCTTGCGCCAGCCGTGGCCGGTGATATTGACGCAGTAATGAGGCAGCACCTGCGCGGCCCACAGCGCCTTCATGACCGGCGGATACAGCACCGTGGGGTCCAGCACCGCCTCGCCGAACGGGCGACCGTCACGCAATGCCGTGGCATAGCCCTGTGGCAGTCCGGCCGCGAGCTTGCGTGCCAGGCTCACGCCATTGGCGTGAATGCCGCTGGCCGCCAGCAGCACGATGACATCCCCGGCGCGCAATTGCGCGCCCAGGGTGAGATGGGCATGCGAGGGCACGATGCCGACGCAGGAGGCGGCCAGATCGATGCTGCCCGGTGCCACCACCCCCGACAGCGCCGGGGTCTCCCCTCCGCCCCAGGACATTTCGCACACATCGCAGGCCGCCTGCCAGCCGCGCACCAGATCCTCCATGCGCGGGAGGTCGGAGAACCAGTCGCTGCCGCCCGCGGCCCAGTAGGCGTGCACGGAAATCGGTGCGGCGCCGACCGTCACCAGATCATTGACCGCCATGGCGATGGTGTCCTGCGCGATGGTGTCGTAGTGGCTGCGGCCGCTGAGCGAACGCACGGCATCGGCCACCAGCGACTTGGTGCCCAGGCATTCCACGATGGAGGCCAGCAGCACCCCGTGGGTTTCCACCACATAGGCGGATTCCCCGCGCGAACTTTCGATTTCGCGGGCGCCGTGGCCGGCGAGATGCCGGGCGGTGCCGCGGGCGGCCTGCTGGGCACGGATCTTCAGGGCGTCGATGCGATGGTAGTCGACGCCGGCACTCTGATAATCAAGGGGCGCCTGGGACAAGGGCGACTCCGCGGCAAAGCGTTGAGGGAAACAGTGCGCATCGTAACAGGCGGCGGCTGCGGTATCCCGGTGTTCATGCCGCCGCCCAGGCTGATTCTATTCCTGCCTCGCGCACGCGATAAACGCAGCTCGGCGGAATCAGCCAGGACGGTTGCTGGTTCCCGCGAATGGAGGTCCGACACCTGGACCCGATCAGGATATTTCGGGCCGCATTCACGTCCCGGTCATGCGACTCACCACAGTCGCCGCACACCCATGACCTTACAATCAGCCCATTGACCCCCCGCGGACCCGTCAGGGCCCCGCAAGTGGAACCGGAGACGCTGGTGTTTCGCTCGCTGACGACTTCAAAGCTCCTGGCAGCCTGCTGGCTCTTGTACTCCAGGAAACCTTTAAGCATGCCCCAGCCGGAATCCAGCACGGACTTCGCTATCCGTGTCTTGACCAGCTTGCAGCTGCTCACATCGCCCACGACGATGCTCCTTGAGAACTTGTGCAAGGCATCGGCCCGGCACCGGGCGGCTCTGCGCTGAACGCGCTTGGCCTGGCGCTTATGGGCACGGCGCTGCGCTGAGGCCAGCTTCTGGGCAAACCTGCGTGTCCAATGGCCGGCAGGCAGCCGTTCGTCGTCGCTCGTGATCGCTATGTCCGTCAGTCCCAGATCAATACCGACCGCCTCGTACGGCGCAACAGTCTCTTCGGCTTCGATCTTGACCGGCAGGCACAACCACCAGTCCCCGACCGCGTCCTGCGCAAAGCAGCCCGCCTGCCATTTGACCCCGTCCAGCCGTTCTTTCTCGAAGACCCTGAAGCACTTGCCGGCAAAGCGCAGGCAGACGCCTTTACGTTTGATGCTGGTTGCTTTTAAGGGGGTCCACCCCAACGAGCGCTTAGGACCACGGCTTACTCGCCAGCGCAGCTTCAGCCGCTTCGCGGCCCGGCGTTTCTGAGCGTAGTGGACGCAGATCGACTGAATCGTTTCGGCGCCGATCTTGTCAAAATATGTGCTCGCGCCGGCCGTCAGCGCGCACAGGTCAAAGCCGGTAAACCTCTTGCGTTCAGTAGCCGTGCGCGTCGCAGCCTTGAGGCTCGTCTCATTACAGTAGTTGAACACTTCATTCACTTCCATCGCGGCGGCATTGAGCCACCCGTCGGTTTCCCGGCGAACCTTCAGACGAAGTGTGCGCACGAATGAGCGCGGCATGAGTGTATTATCGCTCTTCACTGGCGTTCCTGCTCCACTTCGTTGCGCAAGTAACGGGCGAATCGAGACGTCTGTGTCGCTCCATTGGATTGCACCATGAATTACGCGACCCATCAGAACCACGACGCGATTGTAATGACCCCGGCCACGACGCCGAACAGCAGCATCATCTGGCTGCACGGACTGGGCGCCGACGGGACCGATTTCGTGCCCCTGGTCCCGGACCTGCACCTGCCGGATAACGTGGCGCCGCGCTTCATTTTTCCCAATGCCCCGGTGCGCCCGGTGACCGTCAATAACGGCGCGCAAATGCGCGCCTGGTATGACATCTACAGCCTGGGGGTCCGCGACCGGGAGGACGCCGCGGGCATCCAGGAATCCGCCGCCCTGGTGCATGGGCTGATAGACCGCGAACGGGCTGCCGGCATCCGCGCCGAGCGCATCGTGCTGGCAGGGTTCTCGCAAGGCGGTGCCATTGCCCTGCAGGCCGGCGTGCGCTACCCGCACGCCCTGGCCGGCATCCTGGCGCTCTCCACCTACCTGCCACTGCGCGCGACGCTGGCCGCGGAAGCCAACGCCGCGAATCAGGCCGTTCCCATTCTGATGTGTCATGGCCGGGAGGATCCTATCGTGCCATTTGAGCTGGGGCGGCAATCGATCGATGCCCTGAAGGCGGCCGGCTTCGCGCCGCGCTGGCTCGACTACCCCATGGCGCATCAGTTATGCGAGCAGGAAGTCGTCCATATCAGCCGCTGGCTGCGGCAGGTGCTGCCGCCAATCTAGGAAGCCGGCCTGCCGAGCTCCCGCAGCAACTCCTCGGCGAAATAGCCGGTGGGAATGCTGCCCTGCTTCATGAATTCCAGGTGAAAGCGCTGCTCGGAGAACTCCGGTCCGAACAGCCGCTGCGCGCGGTGCCGCAGTGACAGAATCTGCTCCTTGCCCAACCGGTAGGCGATGGCCTGCGTCGGCCAGCGTGCATAGCGCTTGATCTCCGCGCGCGCGCTGTCACAGCTGGCGCGCTTGCCGGGGTCGGCCTGGGCCTTTGGGTCATGGCAGGAGCCGGGAAAGAAATCGACGACCTCGGAGTACTGGGTCACCGCATCTTCAAACGACTCTCGTCCGGTGTGCAGGCCGGTATCGACGCGCACGCGCAGGTCGCGCAACAGCTCACCCTGCAACTGATACAGGTGCTCCTCCGGCGAGTAGAACCCATGCGGGGCGCCGGGCTGCGCTTCGGCCATCAGGCCTTCGGAGTACAGCGCCCAGCCCTCGCTCGAGACCGAGTCCTCCCACATCGATGAGGAATCCTCCACGGCGCCGGGCGTCAACCAGCGCACATCCGAGATCAGCGCGCGATATTCAGTCATGACCTTGTAGTTCCAGTCATGGCCCGGGAACCCTTCATGCGCCGCCAGATCCGCCTGGGCATCCAGATTATGCAGTTCCCGCAGCAGCGCCGGATCATCGCCGGTGGGAGTCACGTAAAAACGCCCGACGCCGTCCGGCGTGTAGATTGGGGCCGGATAGTACGCAGCGCTTTCGATGGAGGCTCGCAGCGGCGGCGGCGTGATGGTGACATCCAGGCGGTACTGGGCCGGGACGTTGAACAGATGCGTGGTGCGGGCGTAATCGACCAGCCGCTGGCCGGTCTTGCGATACGACTCCACCATCGCCGCGTCGTTGGCCGGAGCATCCAGTTCCAGGTGCCCGAACACCATGCGCACCAGCGCATCCGCCTCGCCTGGCGCGCCCGCGGGCAGCGTCCAGTGATGGGCCTGCGCGATGCTGCGCGCCAGCGTGACCATCTGCATGCGCGTGATCTGCACGACCGGCCATGACTGCTCGTACAGCGCCGCTGCCGTAGTGTCCAGGTGCATGTTGTTGTGCACGGCCCAGTCGTATTCGGCCGCGCCGGCCGCAAACCGGTCGGCGCGGAACTGCGGCTTCAGGGCCTTCACATCCTTGCCGGCCGGGTCGGCAAAGAAGCTGCCGGCGACATACTCATGCAGCTGCTGATAGGCCATGGCCGCCTCCTTGCCCGCCTGCTGCAGTTGGCGCAGCAGTGCATCGCGATTCGTCCCCGTGACCATCTGTGCTGCGATGCCGGGCAGGTCCTTCGCAAAATACTGGGCGTCCGCCGCCGTGCTGTTCAGACCGAAATCCACCAGCACCCGCCAGTCCGGCGGATGCCCGGCGCGCACGCCGGCAGCCAGTTGCAGCCGCGCCGTGGCGAGGTATGCCGCAACGGCGCGCGTCCGGGCGATCACATGCTGCCACTGCAGCTCCGTGCCGGCGGTCGCCGCGCCGGTCGGCTTCATGCCCTGGATCTGCCAGTCGACGCCGCGCAGCGGCTCATCCACATAGGAGTCGAGCGAATTTTGCTGGTGGCGCTGCACTTCGTGCTGATGCAGCAGGAATTCGATCTGCGCCAGGGCCACGGTGCGATCGATGCGCCGCCGCGCGGACAGCCGCCGCGGCAGGGTTTGCGCGAACTGGGCCCGCAATTCGCGCAGATGCTGATCCTCGGCCGCGATGCCGGCGGGTGAATAATCCCGCAGCGTGCCGTCCACGTCGCTCAGGCCCGGATCATAGGCCGACCCGCCCAGGTACGTGGCCATCACCGGGAAGCGGCGCATGCTGTACACCACGTAGGCATGCTCCAGCGTCGCAAAGCGCGCATCGGCGACGGATTCGGACAGCTGCGGTTGCAGGACCGCGCCCGCCGCAGCGGCCGCATTGGCGCCCAGAACAGTGGCCAGCAGCAGGCCGGACAGGCGGCCCGCTTGATTCAATCCAGACACGGGCACTCCCGCGCAGGTAATCCCAGAGGCGAACATCCTGCCACAATCTGCCCGAATTGCCCCACCCGGATGGCCGAAAGCAGCGCCAAGCTTGGAGTCACTTCGAAAACGGCGCAGGTGCCCCATGCTTCAGGATCTTCCGGTCTGGCTTGCACACTTCCGCAGCCAAGCGGCACACCCGCGACAGGTTCCCGCGACCCTCGATGACTCGCTGACGCTGCGCGAACGGCGGCTGATTGCCGCGTCCATTGCCACCTTCCAGCTGGGCGAGAGTTCCGAGGGTGCGCAGCTTCGCGACGCCGTGCGCCGCCACTGCCGTTCACAGGATGACCAGGCCCTCGTGGAAATCTTCGAGCTGTTCATCGCCGAAGAACAGCGCCATGCGAGCCTGCTTGGCGAATTCATGCAGGACCACGAAATCCCCCGGCGTGAGGGCGCGCTCAGCGACGCGGCGTTTCGCGCAGTGCGGCGCCTGGGTGGTCTGGAGGCGCGCCTGCGGATTCTGGTCACGGCGGAAATCATCGGCATCGTCTACTACCGCGCGCTGGAGATGGTGACCGATTGCCGGCGATTGCAGATCCTGTGCCGAAGCCTGGTGGCGGATGAACTGGCGCATGTCGCGTTTGAATCCCAGCTGCTGCTGGCATTGAAGGGCGGCCGCAGCGGCCTTGCCAAACTGCTGGCCGGGGCCTGGGAGCAAGGCCTGCTGAGCGCGGCGGCACTGATCGTCTGGGCCACGCACCGAGGCGTCCTGAAATCCGCCGGCTACGGACCGTTACTCTTCCTGCGGGATTGCCGCGGGCAGCACGCCTTCTACCTGAAGTGGCCACCCGCCCCACGTCCCGGCCGGCCGCGGCGCGCGCACCGCCCCTTGTCGCCACATGGCACTTGAGTGCACCCTGCGCGGGTGATGAAGCCGCGCCACACCTTCCGCGGGGTGGTCATGAAGACTGATCCCGCCGCACGCCTCAAGTCCCTGGCGCCCAACGCAGCGGCGCCGGCGGGTGGGCCCGCGAACGCGCGCGTGCGCGTGGGACGGCAGACGGCCGGTCGCAGTGGCAAGGGCGTATCGGTGGTCACCGGACTGCCGCTGTCCGCCCCGGAGCTTGAGGCCTTGGGCACGCGGCTGAAGAAACTGTGCGGCGCCGGCGGCGCCGTCCGTGACGGCGTCATTGAAATCCAGGGCGAGCACCGGGACCGCCTGGTCCAGGAACTGGTGAAACTGGGCTTCGACGCCAAACGCTCGGGCGGCTGATACCTGATACCTTACGGGACCCCCAAAGCCCAAGTTCCGGTCTTGAGTACCCGCACCGCAGACAAAGCCCGCCCCGAACCCGAGCGCTCCCTGCAGCCGCTGCTGTGGCTGGTGTCGGCCAGCTTCTTCATGCAGACGCTGGATTCCACCATCGTCAACACGGCCTTGCCGGCGATGGCGAGGAGCCTGGGTGAAGGTGCGCTGCGCATGCAATCCGTGGTGATCGCCTACTCACTGACGATGGCCATGCTGATCCCTGCGTCCGGCTGGCTCGCGGACCGCTTCGGCATCCGCCGCGCCTTCCTCAGCGCCATCATTGTCTTCACCATCGGATCGATCCTGTGCGCCGCCGCGCACACGCTCGGCGCGCTGACGGCCGCGCGGGTCCTGCAGGGCGCGGGCGGCGCCATGCTGTTGCCGATCGGGCGCCTCGCCCTGCTGCAGTCCTTCCCGCGCGAGCGCTTGCTGCCGGCGATGAGTTTCGTGGCCATTCCGGGACTGGTGGGTCCGTTGATCGGTCCGACTCTGGGCGGCTGGCTGGTCGAAGTGGCCAGCTGGCATTGGATTTTCCTCATCAATGTCCCCATCGGCATCGCCGGCGCCTTCTTCACCCTGCGGCAGATGCGCCAGACCCGTGCCGTCTCGCTGGCGCCGTTTGATTTTGCCGGCTATGGCCTGCTCGCCGTGGGCATGATCACCGTGTCCATTGCCCTGGATGGCCTCTCGGAACTTAAGCTGCACCATGCGACGGTGCTGTTGCTGCTGGTCTTTGGCCTCGCCAGCCTCGTCGGTTACTGGCTGCGTGCCACCCAACAGGCCCATCCGCTGTTTTCCCCCGCGCTGTTTCGCATTCCAACCTTCAGCATCGGCCTGATCGGCAACCTGTTCGCGCGGCTCGGCAACGGCAGCATGCCGTACCTGATGCCGCTGTTCCTCCAGGTGGTGCTGGGATTCGCACCCTTTCACGCCGGGTTGATGCTCCTGCCCATGTCGCTGGCGGCGATGCTGACCAAGCGCAGCGTCACCAGCCTGGTCCGCCGCTTCGGTTACCGGACGGTACTGGTGGCCAACACCTTGCTGGTGGGACTGGCCATGGCGAGTTTCGCCCTGTTGGGCCGTTCCGCCCCGCTGTGGGTGCTGCTGATTCAACTGGCGGCGCTGGGCATCGTCAATTCCCTGCAGTTCACCGCCATGAATACCCTGACGCTCAAGGATCTGGACGGCCCGGAAGCCAGCAGCGGCAACAGCATGTTGTCGATGGTGCAGATGCTGGCCATGAGCCTGGCAGTGGCGGCTGCGGCCGGGCTGCTGGCGGCCTTCACGGACAGCTTCGGCCATGCCCGCGACTTGACTGTCTTCCAGGCCACCTTCCTGTGCGTCGGACTGATGACCACGGCCTCGGCGTGGATTTTCTGGCAGCTGCCCAATGATGATCCGGACCGCCGCGAAGCAGCTGATGTTCCCGAGATGTCCTAGCACTGGCCTGAATTGCGTTATATTCTTGCCAATATACCGAGCGTCCGCTGCAGCTTGATGGCACAACCGTGATGACGGCGTCCGGCCTGACGGTTCATGGCCGCGGGGTAGAATCCGCCCGGTCTCGAATGCTCATTTTCTGTCCGCCAGGGGGATAACCATGCGATCCATGACTACGGCAGCATTGCTGGCCGCGCTGGTGTGCGCTGCACCGGTCTTTGGTGCCGACGCGAACGCAGGCAAGGCCCTCTTCCGCGCGCAATGCGCCCTGTGCCATAGCGCTGAAAGCGGTGACAACGGCGGGGCCCAGGGTCCCAATCTAAATGGAGTCTTTGGCCGTCATTCCGCCAGCAATCCGGGGTTCGGCTACACCGCTGCCCTGAAGGCCTCCGGCCTCACCTGGGATGCGGCCACCCTGAACCGCTTCCTCACCTCACCGACGACGGTCGTCCCGGGTTCCGCGATGGTGGTACCCGTCGCCAACGACACCGAGCGCGGCAATCTGATTGCCTACTTCCAGGCGGTCAAGCAGGGCACATTCAAGGAAGTGGCCGCGGCCGATGGTGGCTTCCGCGGCCCCCCGCCGGCAGCCCCGGGCACCGACAAACCCGTCAAGGGCAGCGACGACTGGAAAAATGACGTTCCGGGTCGGGCGCATCGCATCAACCTGGCCAAGCTGCCGGCACCCTACGACACCCCCTCTTCGGCCAAGTTTCCGCAGCTCGTGCCGAAGCCGGCCAATGCCAATGTGAAGCTGCCGCCGGGCTTCACGCTGTCGGTGTTCGCCACCGGTACGACCGGCGCACGCAAGATGCTGCTGGCGCCCAACGGGGACATCTTCCTGTCCGAGACGCAGGCCAACAAGATCGTGGTCATGCATCCATCGGCCGACGGCTCCCACGCAGACAAGATCAGCACCTACGCCCAGGGCCTGGTGCTGCCGCATGGCATGGCCTTCTATCCGAATGCCCAGCATCCGCAATGGCTGTACGTGGCCGAGACCAACCGCCTGGTGCGCTATGCGTACAAGGCGGGTGATACCGAGGCCTCCGGCGTGCCGGAGATCGTCGTACCGCAGCTCTCGCCCGTCGCCGGCGGCGGCCATTTCTCGCGTGACGTGGTCTTCTCGGCGGATGGCAAGAAGATGTATGTGTCGGTGGGCTCGCAGTCCAACGTCGCCGAGGACATGCCGAAGAAAAATCCCGCCGAAGTGAAGGCCTGGGAAGCCACGCATGGCTTGGGTGCGGCCTGGGGCAATGAGGAAAACCGCGCCGATGTGCTGGTGTGGAATGTGGGTTCCAAGAAGCCCGGCAAGGTGTACGCCAGCGGCATCCGCAATTGCGTGAGCCTCACAGTGCAGCCGGGCAACGGCGCGCTGTGGTGCACGACCAACGAGCGCGACATGCTCGGCGATGATCTGGTGCCCGACTATTCCACGCGCGTGAAGCAAGGCGCCTGGTACGGCTGGCCGTGGTACTACATGGGCAACCATGAGGATCCGCGCCATGCCGGCGAGCGCCCCGATCTGGCCGGCAAGGTCACCTCACCGGATGTGCCCTATCAGGCTCACTCAGCGTCGCTGAACCTGGAGTTCTACACCGCCACGTCGGGCGCTTCGGCCTTTCCCAGGAAATATGTGGGGGACGGCTTCGCCGTGCTGCATGGCTCCTGGAACCGTGCCTTCCGCACCGGTCACAAGGTGGTGCGGGTGCGCATGAAGAACGGCGTGCCCACCGGTGAGTACGACGACTTCCTGGTCGGCTTCATTGTTGATGACGGCAACGCCTGGGCTCGCCCGGTCGCCCTGCTGGTCAACCGCGATGGCTCACTGCTGCTGAGCGACGATTACGCCAATCTCGTCTATCGCATTTCCTACAAGCATTGATAAGGATCAAACCCATGTTCAACCCAAGCATGAAAGCCGCTGCGCTGGCGGGCCTGATCGCCGCCACGGCGGCGACCCTGGCGCACGCGGCGCTGCCGCAGACCATCATCGTGGATGGTGAGAGAGTGTTCCCCGAGAGCATGACTTCCGCCGCGGATGGCTCGGTGTACTTCGGCAGCATCGGCAACAAGATGATCTACAAGGCCGCGCCGGGCGCGG
>Ga0210400_10001376_pt1 | contig 24208 bp, 17 predicted proteins | sample IncBWH26MmetaG_FD_155456 | JGI IMG/M metagenome (GOLD analysis project Ga0210400, IMG submission 155456) | Forest soil microbial communities from Barre Woods Harvard Forest LTER site, Petersham, Massachusetts, United States - Inc-BW-H-26-M | ecosystem: Environmental > Terrestrial > Soil >...
GACCGCGCAGAACCGCGCCGCGCAGCGAGGTGAGCGGGGCCTGGCGCGAGGTGCTCCGGTATCTCAACGAATTTCGCTCATCGCGGGTTTCCCGTTTTGCTCTGAATCATTTTCAGGAACGCGAGGGCGTCCAACGATCCGTCGCGCAACGCGGCGACTTGCAGCGTGCAATGCGCGAGCGCTTCATAGCTCTGCCGCCGCGCGACAATCAGAGCTGGATAACAACGCCCCACTGTTTCCCGGGGCGCTTCCCCCTGCTTTGGTTGAAACGCGCCGCGCCACAGCACCGGCTTTGGATCGCTCAAATATCTTTCGATCAAGAGCTGCTGCTCTGCCGCGGAAGCCGCCAGATGCACGATCGTCATTTGGCGCCGCAAACGCATCAGCAAATTATTTCCGGTATAAATGACGCTTCCGGTGGTGTCGAGCACCAGGGATTTCTCCGGCTGCTTCTCGAGCTCCGTCAAGATTTCATCCAAGGCATGAATCTCCTCGGCCAAGTACTCGGACTCGCGTTCGGTGTACGTTGCGGAATCCGGCCATCCCATCCACGCCGCGACGCCGTTGATGCCCGTGTATCCGCCGCCGGCAAGGCGCGGTGCGAGCTTTCGTTCGATGCGGTCGTCACAGGAAACCGCGGGAAACCCGCTTGCTGCTAACTTGTTTGTCCAAAACGTCTTCCCGGCACCGGACATGCCGATCAGCGCCAGCCGCAACGGCTTTTCCCTGTTCGTTTCAGGGGTCATAAGTGAATTGCCTACGATAGCCTGATACCCGCAGCCACGGCAACAAACGCAACGCCGCGACCAGGCAAGAAAACCAATGCGCTCCTGGAACCTGTACTCCGGGACGGCTTGCGGCCCGCTCCAGCAGATGATACTTTTAAAAAGACTGTTGTTGCTTCACGCAGCCCAGTCCGGCGGTGATTCGGGAGCTCCGAGGAATTTTTTCGTTTCCCAGGTCGAGGAAATTTTCGACGGACATTTTCGGCGTGACTCCGATTGAGTCGGGGTCAACTCGAAACCCACGCTGTGGATTTTTTCGTGACGCGAGTTCAGTCCGGCCAGTTCAATAGAAAGAGGGCCGGAGCGGGCATGCAGCCCTGAGATGGAAATACTCGCGCGCGGGGTTTTCGTGTCCTACTGGTTTCGCAACGACAATCGATTGCCGCAAGGGCGGCTGGCCGTGGCCTCCTACATCATCGTAGGAATGATCGGCGTGTTGCTGCTCGGCTTTTGGAAGCTCCAGGTCATCGACGCCGATAAGTACGGCTCGATGGCCGAGCGCAACCGCGTGCGCTACATCCCCGTGATTGCGCCGCGCGGCCGGATGCTGGACCGCGATGGCCGCGTTCTTGTCGACAATCGCCCGTCCTTCAGCGTGCTGCTCCTCCGCGATGATCCGGCTCTTGTGGAAAAGTATCTCCCGCGTATTTCGGACGGCCTGGGAATCCCTCTAGATGATTTGCAGGACCAGCTCGCGAATACCAAGAATCTGCCGAAATTCCAGCCGATTATCATCAAACCCGACGCCTCGCGGGCCGATATTGACTTCATCGAATCGCATCGCTCGGACATTTCGGTCCTGGAAATGATTTCCGTCTCCCGCAGGCGATACTTGCCTGGCGGCTTCCTTGCTCATGCTGCCGGCTACGTCGGTGAAGTCAGCGAACAGCAGATCGAAGCGAGTAACGGCAAGCTCCGCCCCGGCGACTTCGCCGGAAAGACCGGCCTGGAGCACCAGTACAACGACCTGCTTCAAGGCACTGACGGCATGCGGCGCGTGGTCGTAAACAGCGTAGGCAAAGAAGTGGAGCGCCTGGCCACTCAGGAAGCTATTCCCGGCAAACAGATTCAGCTAACCATCGATTACGACCTGCAGCAGATCGCGGAGCAATCCTTGGGTCCGCGTCCCGGTGCGGCAGTCGCGCTGGACCCGCGCACCGGAGAAGTATTGGCGATGGTGAGTCATCCCGCGCTGGACCCCAATGACTTCGCGGTACGCATCTCGGGGGAGGACTGGAAGAATCTCAACGAAGATCCCCAGAAGCCTTTGCTCAACCGCGCGATTCAGGCGCAGCTTGCGCCGGGGTCTGTTTTTAAGATCGTCACTGCTACGGCTATGTTGGAAGACAAGAATCCTCCGGAAAATTTCACGACCTTTTGCCCGGGCTACGCCACCTTTTACGGCCGCCAGTTCAAGTGTTACATCTACGGGAAGGGCTCCCACGGTGTGGCGGGGCTGCACAAAGCGATCCTCGAGTCTTGTGACATCTTCTTCTACAACGTGGGAATGCGTCTGGGCATTGACCGACTCTCCTACTACGGCAGCAAGCTGGGACTGGGACACAAGACCGGAATTGACCTCCCCTCGGAGGAACCCGGGTTGATGCCTTCCGCTGAATGGGCCGAACGCGTCTATCATCGCAAATGGTATGCCGGTGAAACGATTTCAGTGGCCATCGGTCAGGGCGCCGTCATCGCCACCCCGCTGCAACTCGCTCGGATGATCAGTGGAATCGCCATGGGCGGCGTTTTCAAGCAACCACACCTGTTGAAGGATGCCCCAAACGTTGGTGAAGAGCGCTTCGCACTCTCCGAGCCAACCGTGGAAAAAATAACCGACGCTATGTACGGCGTTGTGAACGAAGACGGAGGCACGGCCAGAAACGTCAGGTTGCCAGGAATCGAAGTGAGCGGAAAATCCGGAACTGCTCAGGTGATCGGTTACGCGACGCGCGAAAAATTTGGGAAACAGAAAAAATTCGAAGACAATGCGTGGTTTGTTGGCTACGCGCCGCGACGTAACCCTGAAATCGTTGTCGCCGTCCTGGTGCAGGAAAGCGGAAAACATGGCGGCGAGGCAGCGGGGCCCGTAGTCAAAGACGTCATCAAAGCCTATTACGACAAGAAGAACAAAAAGACGCAGGGCCAGTACACCGCAGAAATCAAGAGCGATGCACCTGGGAAGGGCTCGGCTGCAGCGGCGGTGGTTGCTCCACGTGCGGCCCTGAAGCCAGAGGACAGCGCAGCTGTAATGCGGGCACGCGCCAGCGCGGAGCCGCAGCGCTGAAGGATTTCATGACTTTATTTCAAAAAAGGCGAAACTCCCTGGTCCGCGCCCGCGGCACTGCCGGACTTTCTCCCCGGTTGCCACATTCTACTTTGGGCTTTCGGCTTCTCTCATGAAAGACGCACCGGGAACCCGCGATTACGACTGGTGGCTCCTCGCCATTCTCGCCACGATTTGCGCGCTGGGCGTAGTCGAAGTCTACTCCACCACGCACGGCAGCTCGCTTCAGGGCATGCACATGAAACAAGTGCGCTGGCTGGTTATCGGCTTCGCCTTGATGTTCGCGCTTTCTCGCCTGGACTATCATCTGATTCTCGACCAAGCTCCGATCCTCTATCTCATTGGCCTCGCAGCTCTCGTCGCGGTTCTGCTGTTCGGGCGCACCCATTTCGGCGCCAAGCGCTGGATACCTATCCCGGCCCTGGGAGAACTTGTTCAGGTGTCAGAATTGGTTAAATTGATTATAATCATTGTGCTGGCACGCTTCTTCGCGGAAGTGCGCTCCGATCAGCTTGATCTGCGTGATCTGATCAAGGCAGGATTGTTGGTGGGTGTTCCGCTGGTGTTGATACTCAAGCAGCCCGATTTGGGAACGGCGCTCGTGCTGATGCCCATGCTGGTGGTGGGCGCTTTTCTAGCGGGGCTGCAGTGGCAACACGCGGCGGCATTTTCGTTGGTGGGGATTTTGCTGGTGGGCGCTGTTTTCTATCCTCCCGTTAGCAGACGTATCCTCAAGCCGTATCAGCGGGAAAGAATCACTTCTTTTCTGCACCCTGAAGAAGACGCCAAGGGCGCCGGCTATCAACTCTTGCAATCGAAGATTGCCGTGGGCTCCGGCGGTTTCTGGGGCAAAGGGTTTCGTAATGGCAGTCAGAACCAACTGGGCTACATCCCCGTCCGCTATTCGGATTTCATCATGTCGGCGTGGGCTGAAGAACAGGGATTTAAGGGCGTGCTTCTGGCCCTCGGGCTGTATATGGCGCTTCTGTTGCGTTTAGTGCAGAATGCTCAACGCGCGAAAGATCGCGCGGGAATGTTTCTGGTCATGGGCGTCGCAGCGGCGCTTGGGTTCCATGTACTTGTAAACGTGGCAATGGTCATCGGCGCTATGCCGGTAACCGGCATCCCCTTGCCGTTGATGAGTTACGGGGGTTCCGCCACGTTGTTTGTTTTCCTGGCGATTGGCCTGGTGATGAATGTCCGGCTTCGCCGCTTCGTCAACTGACCAAGCCGCCAGTCCCGTGTGACATTTCCGCTTCGCCGGAGTGCACCGGAATAGAATTTGTATTGGGAATTGCTGATCCCGGCTCGGCCGGGGTAACAAGCAAGAAGGATTTTAGAGTGAGGACAGCATCGTCCGCCGATCGCCCGGCTCGTTTCCGGCGACGGACCAGCCTCGTAAGACTGAGGAACGTCTTTTCTGACGGTGGCCGCAATGCGGCCAACCCCTCTGGCTTCGAACGTCAAGCCACTTCCCTACCAGTGTGGCCAGCGTGCATCCCGGCATCCCCGGGAGCGGCGCCGATTTCCGGAAACTCCGCTGGGCACAAGCTCGCGGCGATGCGTCCTGTCGGTCCCGGCCAAGCCGGGCCCGCACAGAAGGGTGATTCCGGCCATGCCGGCGTCACGCATAAGGAGTTTTCATGTCAAAAGAATTGGTTATCTCCGCGGCCTCCCACGAACGGCGGGTCGCGATTCTCGAAGAAGGCCAGTTAGTCGAAATCTACATCGAGCGGGAAAAGGAATTCGCGCTCGTCGGCAGCATCTACAAAGGAAAAGTCACCCGCGTCCTCCCCGGCATGCAGTCCGCCTTCGTGGACATTGGTCTGGACGGCGACGCCTTCCTGTACGTGAGCGACGTTTTCGAAAACCTCGAGGACTACGATCCGGGGCATCCGCACGAGCAGGCGCCAACATCCGTGGCCTCGTTGCCCCCCGCAAATGGTTCCCCGGTCGAAGTACTTCCTGGTGAATCGCTGGCCCGTGCCGGCGATCGTCACGAAGAAGCGCACCACGAAGAGTTCCATCAGGACGAAGCCCATCCTATGGACGAGCAGCATGCTTCTCACGATGAAGCGCACCTCGCTGAAGGCGAACATCTCGAGGAACATCACGACGCGGTTCAGTCCCCTCCCCTGGAAGACCAGCACGCCGAAGCGGCAGAGGAACGTCAGCCGGATTCTAATGCTTCCGCGCCTCAGAACTTCGCGCCGCATTACAATCCCACGCAGAATTATCCTGCCCGCAGCGCTAACGACCGCCCAGTCCAGAATTTTGGCCGCGGTAGTGACCGAGGTGGAGACCGCGGCGGTGACCGGGGCGGCGATCGCGGCCGGGGTGGCCGTTGGGGACGCCGCGGCGGACGCCCTCGCGGCGGACGCCCGCAGGGTGGCCCAGGCGGGCGCAATCTGCCTCCCGCGAAATATGCATCGCCACAAGGTGGCGAGTCCCGTGGATTTGAGAATCGCGGCGGGCAGCCGCGCAGCTACGATAACCGGCGTCCCGAAGCGCCGCGCAGCTCAGCGCCTTCCGTGACGAATGTCCCCGAGGAAGAGATCATTCTTCCGGGTGAATCGCTGGCAAAATATCGCGGCAAACCTGCAGTTGCACCCCCGCCTGCTGCCAGCGTTGAGAATGCAAGACACGTGGAGCCAACCGCCCCCGAAGAAATTACTCCTCGCTCCACCAGTAATCTGTCGGCCACTGCTCCGAGTGGTGGCAGCGTCTCTCGCCGGTTCTCCGGCGGATTGCCCCGCTGGCTCCTGGCCGATGCCGGTGCTGAAGCCGAAGGAGCGCCCGCGGGAGAATCTGCGGGGACGCTGGAAGTCTCTTCCGCCGCTGGCAGCGCAGTCGCCGGATCGGTGCCGGAAGCGGCTGAAAATGAAGCGGAACCGGCCCGCAATGACGTTGAACTAAACGAAGATCAGGTCGCCGCGCTCGCTTCCGGTTTCGTCGAGGCCAAACACGAAGAGACGCAGGAAGAAGCGGAAGCCGATGCCATCGTCGGCGGCGCCGAATTCGACGAAGAAGAAACAGAAGAAGCTGAAGAAACAGAAGAAACGCCGGCCGTTGAAGTTTCGGAACTTTCCGACGAAGAAGTCGAGGAAGTCGAAGCTGGACGCGCCGCTAACCGGGCGGAATTCGCTGCGGACGTGGCTCAGGAGCACGCCGAACACGACGCAACTCATGGCGAACACGAGCACGGCGAGCACGAACATGTCGAACATGAACACGCAGAGCACGAACATGTCGAACACGCAGAGCATGAGCACTCCGAGATCGGGCACGTCGAAGAGGAAGCGATCTCTGCGGCCTCCGGCGAACCCGTTGTGGAAGGCACGGCGGCCGTCGAAGACGACGTGATTCTCCTCCCCGGCGAAACTCGTGCCCCCCGCATTGGCGGGCCGAGCGCGCCTCGTGAAGATTTCCCGCGCGACTCAGCCCGCATCGGCGGCAATCCGCGCTCGCGCTTCCAGCGGCCGTTCCGCAGCGGTGGACGTGACCGTGGACGCGACAGCCGTGGCGGACGCCCGGATAGCCGTGGTGGCCGTCCCGACAGCCGTGGCAGCCGTCCCGATCGCGGCGGACGCCCCAGCAGCGGCGGACCGCGTTTCGAACGCCGTCCCAGCGGCCCCAGGCAAGACCGCGGTTATCAGGGAGGCCGTTCCGGACCGTCGCGCCGTCCGCAGCTCATTTCCGAAATGCTGAAGGCCGGCCAGGACGTCGTCATCCAGATCGCCAAGGAGCCTCTCGGCAAGAAGGGCGCGCGGATCACCAGCCACGTGGCTCTGCCGGGCCGCTTCCTGGTCTACATGCCTACGGTCCATCACACCGGGGTATCGCGCAAAATCATCTCCGCCGAAAATCGCTCGCGGCTTCGCCGTCTCGTCAGTGAAGCCGGCGGCGCCTATCCCGGGGGCTTTATCGTCCGCACCGCCGCAGGCGGCGCCACCGATGACGAGATTCGCACCGACATCGAGTTCCTCGGCAAGACCTGGAACGAAATAAAGGAGCGCAGCGAGCAGCGCAAGTCTCCCGCTCTGCTCCACCGCGACCTCAACCTCGTCGAGCGCATCCTCCGCGATTACGTCAGCGACGATTTCACCGGTATTTGGATTGACAATGAAGAGGAGTACGGCAAGATCGTCGAGTTCGTCAGCCGTTTCCAGCCCAAGCTTGTCAACAAGGTCAAGCTCTACACCAAGGAAACGCCCATCTTCGAGGAGTTCGGCATCCAGCACGAGCTCGACAAAGCCTTGCGCGCTAAAGTTTGGCTGAAGTCCGGCGGCTACATCGTCATCAATCACACCGAAGCGCTCGTGGCCATCGATGTCAACACCGGCAAATTCGTTGGCAAGGGCTCCACGCGCCTCGAAGACACCATCGTCAAGACCAACCTCGAAGCCGTGAAGGAGATCGTCCGCCAGATTCGCCTGCGCGACCTGGGCGGCATCATCGTCGTCGACTTCATCGACATGGAAGAGCGCCGCAACCGCGAAAAAGTTTTGTCCGCGTTGCAGCAGGCTCTCGAAGAAGACAAGGCACCGTCAAAAGCGCTTTCTTTCAACGAGTTCGGCCTCGTCTGCATCACCCGCAAGCGCACCAAGCAGGCGCTCGAGCGCGTGCTCTGCCAGCCCTGCCCGTATTGCACCGGCTCCGGCATGGTCAAGTCCATCCCGACGCTGTGCTACGAAATCCAGTCCGAAGCCCGCAAGATGGCCACCGCCGATCACGAAGGCCCCAACCTCACGATCCGCGTGAATCCTGAAATCGCCAAAGCCCTGAAGACCCGCGAGTCCATGCTCATCGACGAACTCGAGCAAACCTCACACAAGCACATCATCATCCAGTCCGACGCCACCCTCCACTGGGAGCAGTACGACATCTACTGAATATCGTATATTAATAGTTGATAAATAATAAGATATCCTATTCGGGATCATTTTTTGGCTTGCCGATCCGGTCGCAGGATAAAGTTGAATGTTTGCAACGATGGCTTTCGGCGCAGCGCGACAATCTCCATCTGAACAGGCACACCTCTGGTCACCTTCACATGCAGCACTGCTTCGAACGGTTTCAATTCACCCATCTTCGCAACTGAAAGCTGCTGAAGCAAATCCCTCACCAGATTTTCGCGGCATACAAAATCAGCGGCGCCCTGAGTGCCAAACGTCGTCGTTCCCGCGAGTATCATGATCGAACGAGAAGGGCTCAGTCCCGGCAGCAGTGCGACGACTGCGTAGTCCTCAGTCAACGGGGCCACTGACGGACTGGCAAGATACTCCTTCGACTCGCCTCGTTCGGGATGTACATTGAGAATCGCGAGATCCCCTTTGCGTGGGCCTGAGTCGACCCGTTGGAAAACAAATTCCTGGGTGCTCGGGATGTCCATCAGCGTGAGATTCTCCGAGGGTGAGCCCAGGAAAATCAGATCATTGTTCTGGACGTCGTCGAGCTCAAAAAGACTTCCGCGTTTCACGCGAAGGCCCCGGTGAAGCAGTCCAAAGACCCGGTCGAGGGAGTGAACGGCCAATACTTCGCCAACTCCGGTGTAGTGATCCCAAGTCGAGATCTTGGAATCACGCGCCGGATCATAGTACCGAAGCCCAGTTTCAGGCCGTCCCACAAAGGAGGCGTTGCTGAAAACGACCCAAGGCTCCTCAGGGCCGGAGGCAAATGGCTTCCAAAAGAGTTCAAAAGCGGCGGGCGCGGGTCGCTCGCTCTGAGCCAGATTGACGTCAGAAGGTTTGCGGGCAGTTACGAGCCGCGCGATCACCGCGATCGAGGCCAGCAGCAAAATTGACAGCGCGGCAAGCGCTATCCTCAATTTTCCGGTTGTCAGCCAGGTCTCCCGCTTGTCCGTCTCGAACAAAGTGCTTCCATGGGGCCTGGCAATACTTTTATCCCGGTGATGAAATGTAAGAACATAGGAGCCTTTAGGCAGCTCCACGACTATCGGATCGTCCGCGCCTTCGGATTCATAGTATTTTGCCAGCTTTGAACGTAAACGGCCTGCCTGGACGCGTATAATGGAATCCAACTGCGGATCGAAGTCTGAGGAACGTCCAAGGACCTCCGTGGCAATCCTGTATTCATTCAAAGGATCCCCTGGGAAGTCCAGGGTATGGTTGGCCAAATAGCGAAGAAGTCTGCAAAGGGAGTCCGCGCCATGGAGTCCCTCACTGTTGACCAGCGTGTCGATCTGCCTAACATACTGGTCCCTTTCGGTCATCCGAGCCCTCTGTTACGTCCCGTGACAGCAAGGTAACAAACTTCAGAGGTCGTTACAATGAAAGGATTTAGACCGGTAACGGTAACATTGCATCAAGTACTTGCATTGGAGCCAGAAAAATCTCAGATTGATGCCCAATTGGGATAGGTGCAAATTCAGGCAGACCCCTGTTTTGGGGTGGTCTGTGGGGTGCTTGTTTCTAATAGAGATATTTAGTGTTTCGGGCATTTTGACCTGCGCTGTCGGGGGGGCGATCCTTGTACCTGCGGGTTTAGGCGACAAGGTTTCTCCAGCCAAGGCATTAGCGGCCTCGGGTTGGTCGGTGATGAGCCGCTTCAAAAATTGCCCGCTATAAAACTACAAGAGAGTCCAAATCTGTAGTTTGGAGATGCAAGCGATGCGCAGAGCTAGCTGGAGTACGTTTATGGTCGCGGGTCTGGCGATGTTTCTGACCATTCCCGTATTGGCGCAGAACGACCGCGCGTCCATCACGGGGCGGGTCACGGACGCGAGTGGAGCCAATGTCGTTGGCGCGTCGGTCAAAGTTACGAACATCAACACAGGTGCGTCTTTTGAAGCGACGACGAATGATGACGGGCGGTTTGTCGTGCCGTCGATACTGCAAGTAGGGCAGTACCGCGTCGAAGCGACGAAGCAGGGCTTCAAGACCGCCGTGAGCGACAATGTTGAACTGCGCATTGGAGATGTGCGAGAGGTGAATCTGACGGTACAGGTTGGCTCAACGTCGGAGTCGGTAACGGTTACATTGGAAGCGCCGCTGTTGAATACGGAGACGAGCTCTCAGGGCACGGTGATCGTGGGGCGGCAGATCACTGAATTGCCACTTCGCGACCGGAATTTTACGAATCTTGCGCTGTTGACGCCGGGCGTGAGCCGCGACATCACCGCGCAGCTGACGGATTCTTCGTTCTTTAACCAAGGTGACCCCAACGCTGGTGGGAACGGAGTGACAGATAATCGCGGTGACACACCGGCGGCGCGCTTTGGCCGTTCGGGGGGCGCGGCGATTTCGGCAAACGGACTGCGGCCTGGAAACAACAACTTTACGCTGGATGGCGTAGACAACAACGAACCGATTTATGGGCAAATTGGCGTGTTTCCAAACCCCGATGCGATTCAGGAATTTCGCGTCGACACTAGTATGGCGAAGGCGGAAGCGGGTAGAGGTGGCGCACAGATTAATACGACGTACAAGTCTGGCACCAACGAGATTCATGGAAACGCGTCCTACTATGGGCAGAACACAGCGCTGAATGCCATCAATCCTGGCATTGGCGCAGCCAGGTTCTTATCAGGCAAGACGGGGGCGGCGGCAGCTGCGTTCTTGCCGAAGACGACCACACACATCAACGAGTTTGGGGCCACGATCGGTGGCCCGATTATCAAGAACAAGCTTTTCTTTTTTGGCGATTATCTCGGCCAGCGAAATCTGATACCCACGCAGTTTGAGACCGCAGTTCCAACGCAAGGCGCCCGGAACGGCGATTTTTCGGCATTCTCGCAGCAACTTGTGGATCCTAGAACTGGAAATCCATTTCCCGGGAATGTGATTCCAAACCTGGCGAGCCGCACCGATTTGAGCCCGGTAGCGCAGAAGTACTTCAATGAGTTTCCACTGCCCAACGTGAAGACTGCGGCGGGAGCAGACATCATTGACCCGAATTCCGGAACAAACCCGAACTATATCGGAGTACGCAGGAATCAGGAGACCATCAATTCGTTCGATGTGAAAAGCGACTACCGCATCTCCGACAAGAACACGCTGGCGGGCCGCTTTACACGGGACAATCAATTGCGGGAGCGTGCCAATTTCTTCCCGGTTCTGCCCACGGCCGGATTCGGCGCTGGCAACGAATTAGGCAATACGCGGCAGGTCGTCGTAACGGACACACATGTTTTCAAGCCAACTCTGCTGAACGAGGTGCGCTTTGGTTATACGTCTGTCGAACTTGGCATCTTCAACTGCGGAGTCAACGGCGCTTGCGGGATCAGCCCGACTTGGTGCAACGACATCGGCATTCCCAACTGCAACAAGGGGACAGCGGCGACGACAGGCGGGGCCTTAATCGGCTTTGGCGGCGGAAACCCACCTGGCCAGCTTGAATTCACAGGTGATGGCGGGATCTTCCTTGAAAAATCAAAGAGCTACTACGTCGCCGATTCGGTGACGTACATTCAAGGCAAACACAGTTGGAAAGGAGGAGTTGAAATCCGGCCACGGGAGATTGATCAACTCGACTCCGGAGGATTTGGCGACCTGAAAGGCGCGTTTGCTTGGGGCAATGGAGGCGTGGGATGCGCCACCGCAACTAAGGTCTGTCCCGGCCACACGGGCGTAAGCCAGGCCGACGCTCTCCTCACTGTGCCCGCGGACTTTTCGAACAGCGGTACCGTTGGGGGCGGCGACAATCCATTCATTCTGAAGTCCACCGAATATTCCTTTTTCGTGCAAGACGATTGGAAGGCTACCAATTCCCTAACACTGAATCTCGGGCTGCGGTGGGATGTTTTTCCGCTCTATGGCGAGGACTCCGGGAGAATTGGGAACTTTAATCCGGCCACGTTGACGCTGAACCGAGCGAAGGGTGGGGGAAACAACCTCGCGGACACGCGGCACGACAATATTGGCCCCCGCGCAGGATTCGCATACTCTTTCGGTGGAAAGCGGCAATACGTGCTTCGAGGCGGGGCCGGTGTATTTTACGCGCTCGAAGGGTTCGGAGGGGATTATCCCCTCATTCTCAACCCGCCCAACGTGAACCAGACCTTTTCAGGGCCTGCGAACTTCCAGATTGGACCGCCGGTTGCTACCGTGACGGATCCACCTGTGCTTACAACCGGCACAACACTCTACACGATCCCGACCAACCTCAAGAACGAAACTGTCTATGAAGCTAACCTGAGCGTTGAATATCAATTCTGGAACAATTATTTGTTCGACGTCGGATATGCAGGCACCCGCAGCCGTCATTTGCTCGCTGAGCGGCAGTTAGGCGCAAACGGCAACGGGCTCGGAAGCGTATCGACAACGAACGGAAGTTTTGGATGCACAAATCCGACGTGCTTTTTCAGCGACGTGCGTGCGTTTGAGGGCCGCGCCAATGCGGATTACGATTCGCTTCAGGCAAAGCTTGAAAAGCGCTACTCGATGGGAATCACAGGAACCGTAGCCTACACCTGGAGTCACAACCGGGACAACAACTCTGGTCTCTTCGGCAATCCGGGCGACCAGCGCGGAAACGTGGGCGGCCCCCTTAATGCACTAAACTTAAATGCGGACCGTTCAGACTCGGCTCTCGATCACCGTCATACTTTCGTCTCCAGTTTTTTGTGGGACCTGCCATTCGGAAAGGGCAAGAAATATGGTGGCAGCGTGAGCGAGATGGCAGACAAGGTCGTCGGCGGGTGGCAGTGGAATGTTGTGCTGAGCGGTACCACGGGCCAGCACTTCACGGTAGTTGAAAGCGGAGTGCCTGCTAACCTCGTTGGACCTGCCTATGTGAATGGCACGCTCAGCAGTGCTGCCTTTACGGACGGCACGAATCCGGCAAATCCTGGATCGATTTGCTACAAGAACCTGGCAGGAAACCAGTTCTGCTACGGGGACTCCGGCCGCAATCACTTCACGGGCCCAGGCTACTTCCGAACAGACATGTCCATTTTCAAAAATCTGGCAATCACGGAGCGTTTGAAAATGCAGCTTGGCCTTGAAGGATTCAACATCTGGAACCAAGCCAACGCGCTGGTGCCCAATAACACGATCGGAACTAACTTTGGGTTCTTCCAGAACACCTGGCTGCCGCCACGTATCATTCAGTACCGCGCGAGGTTAATTTTCTAGGCTGAGCTCCAATTGGCTCGTTCCTCCTCGGCCGGGGTGTTTGCCCTGGCCGAGCTTGTTTGGGGTTCGCCCAACGGACTCATATCTCCTTGCTACAATGATGACGGTATGAACTTGTGCGGAAAAAGACCGCCACGGGCGCTGGCTCCCCTCATGCTTGCCTTGATCACGCCGTTGTCCGCTCTCCCGCAAACTACGACTGAGCTTTCTCACCAGGAGCGCTTCACCCCCGCCGCGACAACTTTGGAGAAGGCCGAAAAAGATTTGACTGAAAAGCTGTCCGCGGATCCTAAGGACCCTTCGCTGCTGAGTTCGCGCGGTTTGCTGAGGCTGCAGCTTAAAAAACTGCCCGCCGCTCTGGCAGATCTCCGCGCGGCCAGCGAAGCGGCACCCTCGAATACCCAACTGCGCATTAATCTGGCTTACGGTTTGCTTCTCGACCGGAAGTGGGCGGAAAGCATCACGGAGGCTCACGAGGCACTGGCGTTGGAAGACAAGAACTATGCCGCTCATGCCTTGCTGGGACGCGCGCTAATCGCCAACGGCGGCGATTCGAAGGAGGCTGTCGAGCATCTTCAGAGGTCTCTCGATTTGTATCCCGACCAGACCGACTTGCGGTTTGACTTGGTCAACGCTCTACGGAAGGAGAGGGACTTCCCTGCCGCGGGCGTGCAACTCCGCATCCTGAAGGACCAATTGCCGCCCGGCGATGCCCGGCTGGAATACGCGCAAGGGCTGCTCTCCGCGGATTTGGCGCATCCAGAAGCTGCGGAGGCCAGCTTTCGCCGCGCGCTGCAAAGCAAACCAAATTCAGCGACCGTCCGTCAGGACTTGGGAGCTGCGCTTGTTCGGATGGGCAAATGGAGTGAAGCCGCCTCGGTTCTGGGCCCGCTTGCTCTGGCGCGACCCAATTCCCCGCTTGTAGCCTATTTACATGCGCTGGCGCTGCAAAATTCCCAGCATCCCAACGAGGCGGAAGCCGAGGTGCGGCGCGCACTTGCAATGGACTTCAATTCTGCCGACGCGCATACGCTTTTGGGAATCGCGCTTTCCTCGCAAGGCCGTTTTGACGAGGCTATCAGCGAGTTGGGCCGTGCCGTCGAGATCGATCCGAATTCGTTCGACGCCGAGCTCTACTTGGGAAGGTCCCGCTATGGGCGCAGCGACACCGCAGGCGCGGCTAGGGCCCTCGAGAAGGCTGTCAGCTTGCGTCCAGAGGATCCGGAAGCCCGATTCTTTCTCGGGACGGTCCTGGAAGTAGCCGGAGATCAGGACGCCGCTTCGGAACAATACCGGGAGCTTCAGCGAATCAGCCCAAACGACCCTCGGGGTTACGTCGGGCTAGGTGGCATCCTTGGCAAAACCGGTAAGAATGAAGAGGCTCTTGCCCAATTGCGAAAAGCGCGCGAACTTGACCCTGCGAATTTTGAATCCAACATGGCCCTGGGCCGCCTCCTGGCAAAGACCGGCAGCATGGAGGAAAGCATCCGATTCTTGCAAGACGCCGCAAAGCAGTCGCCACAAAGTCCGGAGGTTCATTACCAGCTTGCACTGAGCTTGCAACGGGCAGGTCACAGGGCGGAAGCCGCCAAAGAGTTTGCCGAAGTCGACCGCCTGAACCGCGAGCGGCGCGGTGCAGCCAGCAGGGGTATGGACACTCCGAGACCCTGAGAGACGATGACTAGTCCTAACAAAGTGAGTCCTGTAGTCAGTTTTCTTCGCACTGCTCTCGCGTTGATCCTGGGCGGGGCTCTCCTTCCATTCGCATTCGCGGATGGCACGCAGCAAAGCCAGACAGCAGAGATCCCCAGGCCCCAAGGACCACCCCAATCGGGCGGCGCTTCGACAGGCGGCGTCTTCGCGCCCGTCTTGGACGAGAAGCACCGGCCAATCACGGCGGGTGGCTTTGTGGACGGCGCACCCGTCATTTTCGTGGACGACACGAAAAAATCCGGGCTCGACAAGTTCCAGCATGTCTCTGGAACACCAGAAAAGAACATGATTCTGGAGGCTCCCGGTTCCGGCGTGGCGATTTTTGACTATGACAACGACGGCTGGCCGGACATCTACCTAGTCAATGGTTCGACGTTTGATGCGCTCCGGGGCAAGGAAAAGCCGCCGCGCGCGGCGTTGTTTCACAACAATCACGATGGAACATTTACCGACGTTACCGAAAAGGCTGGGGTAGCCAATGAGCGATGGGGGTTCGGCGTGGCGGTCGGCGACTTCGACAACGATGGCTGGCCGGACTTGTATGTAACGAATTACGGAAAGAATCGCCTCTATCACAACAATCACGACGGCACATTTACCGACGTTGCGGAGAAGGCGGGAGTAACCGTCAGCGGCGCACAACGCACTTGGTCGACGGGCGCGACATTCGGCGACTATGACGGGGACGGCAAATTGGATCTCTATGTCACTGGCTACGTTAAATTCGACCTGAACAATCCGCCGATCGCTGGAACCGCCGCGACGCAATACAGCTTCTGCCAATACCGAGGCAAGCCGGTGATGTGTGGCCCGCGCGGCCTTCCGGGCGAGCACAACCATCTTTTTCACAACAACGGCAACGGCACATTCACGGACGTCAGCCAGAACGCCGGGGTCGCCAATGAGAAGGGCTACTACGGTTTCGGCGTGGCCTTCGCTGACGTGAACGACGACGGAAGGCCCGACATCGTCGTGGCGAACGACTCCGTCCCGAACTATCTCTTCCTGAATAAAGGTGACGGGACGTTCGAGGATGCCAGCTACCCATCGGGATTTGCACTGAAAGATGATGGGCGCGAGCAAGCCGCCATGGGGCTGGGCATCGGCGATTACGACAACAGCGGGCACTTATCGCTCTACGTCACAGCGTTTTCGGACGATTACTTTGCACTCTACCAAAACGAAGGTGATGCGAATTTCACGGATGTCAGCTTTCTGGCGGGCGTGGCCGCCGTGACCATCCCTTTCCTCGGGTGGGGCACGGGCTTCCTGGACTACGACAACGACGGCTGGAAAGACATTCTCGACGCCAATGGCCACGCCTATCCGGGAGTGGATCAAAACAATTGGGGCATGACTTACGCGCAGCGGCCACTTCTCTTCCGCAACGTCGATGGCCATCATTTTCAAGTCGTGCCTCCAGCGACCAACAGCGGGCTGGCCGTTGTCGTTTCCGCCCGAGGCGCGGCCTTTGGCGATCTCTTCAACGATGGCAAGATCGACGTGGTGCTAAACACCATCGATGGCCCGCCGGTTTTGTTGAGAAATGTCGTCAGCAACGACAATAATTGGGTGGCTTTGAGGTTAACGGGCGGGCCAAAAAGCCCGCGCGATGCCGTCGGCGCAAAGGCGTACCTGACTGCCAACGGAATGACTCAGCGCAACGATGTGATCAGCGGCGGCAGCTACATATCCAACAACGACATGCGGCTCCACTTCGGTATTGGAAAAGCGAAACAAGTGGACAAGCTGGAAATCCGCTGGCCCGACGGGACCCGTGAGAACATTTCGCTCCCCGGAATCAACCGTGTGTTCACGATCGTGGAAGGCAAGGGCGTATCGAGCGAGCCGCCGAAGTGAAGTCTCCACTCAAGACCGTTCTTTCGGTGGCAGCAATGCTCGCTTTGGCTGGCCCTGCAATTGCGCAACAAAAGAAGACCGTCGCACCGGCGCAGCCAAATGCCGCGGCCGAGAAGGCGCTGCAGGAAGCGGGGGCGCTCATACAGGCCGGAAAATTCTCCGATGCCGAGACGTTAGCAAAGGAAGCGGCAAAACTTGCCCCGTCCTCGCCCGTTCCCCACAATTTGCTAGGTTTTGTTTACGAACAACTGAAACAGCCCTCCTCCGCCGAATCGCAATACCGCGAAGCCATTCGCCTCGACCCCCAATTTGCCGCCGCGCATGGCAATCTGGGAAATCTTCTTCTTCAGCAAAATAAACCTGCCGCTGCCCGCAAGGAACTCGAACAAGCCATCAAGCTCGACTCGAAAAATGCGCGTGCGCACTACAACCTGGGCATGGTGCTAGCGTCCCTGAAAGAGTATTCGCCGGCGGCGGATCAATTCGACATCGCGCGGAAACTGCAGGGAAATGATCCGGCGATTACATTCTTGTTCTTGCGAGCGGCACTCAAAGCCAACCGCATCCAAGAGGCGTTGGCCGCCGCGGATGAAGTAGCCAAATCGAATCCGGAAAACCCCGCACTGCTCTTCAATCTTGCACTAACCCTGGCTCAGGAAGAGCAATACGAACGAGCCGCCGATCTTTTCTCTCAGGTGAACGGGCTCCGGCCCAAAACTCCCGAGGTCCTCTATAATCTGGGCGTCGCTTACCACAATTTGGAGAGGCTGGACGATGCCGCGAATGTCCTGGCGGAGGCCGCCGATTTGAATCCGGAAATGCCGGAATCGCATTTTCGCCTGGGGCTGATCGCCGTGGAGAGGCTGGATCATGACAACGCCATCCTTGAATTCCAGCACGCGACGGCACGCGCCCCAGACCGTGCCCAATATCATTACACCTTAGGGCGCGAAGAATTTGCGATTGGCAACTGGGAGCTCGCTGCCAGGAGCTATCGGCGTGCTGCCGAACTGGATCCGCCGCAGGCCCTGTACCATTTGAGCCTGGGCAATGCTCTGTTTCGCGCAGAGAACTATGCCGAAGCAGTGGCAGCATTCGAAAAAACTGCAAAACTGGACCCCAAGACGGAGGATATCGAGTATCTGGTCGGCTACTGTTATCGAGCCCAGGGCCAACTTGACTTGGCCAAGCAACACTTTGAACAGCAATTGAGGACCAACTCTAAACATGTCCGTGCCCGCGCCGGGATCGGTTTCACCTTGCTGGAGCAAGGCGATCTGGAGGGAGCGCAAAAGGAGTTGGAGCAGGCGGTCGCGCTCGACCCGGAAAACGTCGATGCACTTTTCGATTTGGCCAGGACCTACGCCAGGGAGAAGCAAGCTGACAAGGCAATGCCATATTTCGAGCGCGTCTTGCAGCTCAGCCCGGATAATACGCAAGCGCATTACCAGCTATTCATCCTGTACACGCGGACCAAACAGCAGGAAAAAGCAAATGCGGAGCTGGAAGTGTTTCATCGTCTCGAAGAAATGGAAAGGATGGTTCGACGCGAAGAGAGTGCCCTCACCAAGGCGCGGAGAGCGAGGGTGGATCAGGTCAACCCGGCCACCGTTGCCTTGCCTCCTGGCCCCAAACAAAGTCCCGAAGATCAGCATTAAAGGCACCGTTTTGACCGAGTTGGAAGTCACGTGATTGGACCACTAAGCCGATACAGCCAAGGCAAAGTTACGCGAGGGGGATCGCGGCTGGGTTTTGCCGCCGTGGTGCCCGTGAAATCCGGGGCAGCGTCCTAGATCTCGCGGCTGCGTTGGCAAGGAAGTCAAAAACCTTTTAGCGCCGAGGACGACGATGAGAGGCTACCAGATCGGTGTAAAACGCTCTTTGTCGGAGAAAAAGCGAGATACATTGGGAGCGTATCGCATCCCGCGGAGACCCGCCTTCTCCCTCGAAAACACCGATGAGAGGCAGTTGGTTAGGCGGCTTTGATCGGCGCTAGAGTCACTTTGTGCCCGAATTTCTCGAGTCGTCTGACGAAGTATCGCTTCAAACCGTCAGAATCTATGCGATCGAAATAATCTCCACCGAGATCTTCGTAGTTGCGCTGGCTCTTTTGGAGGTAGTAGCCAATGATTACAAGGCTGTGCGCCACCGCGATGATTGCCCTCTTGCTGCCACGTCTGGCCTCCACTCGCCGGAATTGCGCCGACAGGTAGGTGTTCTTGGTTCGCGCAGCCCAGGCACATTGACATGCCATGCGACGCAGCCACGGACTACCTTTGCGCGTTGTACCGCCCAAGCGCTTCCCAGCGCTTTCGTGATTACCCGGGCACAAGGAAGCCCAACTCGCCAACTGTTCAGCCGTCGGAAACTGCGCCAGGTTGTGACCTACCTCGGCTAGAAGAGTCCATCCCGCTACTCGGTCGATGCCCGGTATTGTGTCCCACCGAGCCACGGCTTGTGACAGCTCCGGCCGTTCTCGTCCGATGTCCTCCAAATGTTCATCCAGCAATTCGATCTCGTGCTCAACAAAACACAATTGATCAAGTAAACGCCGGAGCAGAAAGCGGTGATGTGGACGAATCTTTCCTTCCAGGGCAAGTTTCAATTGCGGGGTTTTGGCTCGGAGATGCCCTAAGGCCAGGGACGCGAGGTACTCCGGATCATTTTGGCCGGCGATGATTTCTTCCAGCATCGCCCGTCCACTCTTCCCGAGTGTGTTCGTGGCCACGCTCGCCAGTTTCACGTTGGCATCCTCAAGCGCCTTCTGAACTCGGCTGCTGATACGCGAAGCTTCTTGCGACAGACTCGCCCGCGCAGGTGCTCAACTTGCTCCAATCCATCTGAGCCACGGGCTTTGGGTCGAGTACACGGCATATTGTTCCCAATTTTTTGGCCTACAGATGGCCTACGACTCGTCCACTCTGTCGGTTTTATCGTTTTCTTCGTGTGGCTTTTCTATAAGTTGCGTGCTGTCAACGCGGCTTTTTGTACGACATCTACTGAGCTGAGTTAAATTCGCCTCGAAAGGATACGCCCGGGCGCTTTTGTCCGCCCGGGCGTTTCTTACTTTCGTTGCCCCAGCCCGCGACTTAACCCATCGCCAGCACCGCTCGGCCATTCATGTGGCCCGATTGCATTTCCCGCAACGCTTCCTCAGCGCCTTCTATGGGAAACTTGTGAATTTTGGGCCGTATGTTGTGCTTGGCCGCTAACTCCATACACTCCCGCAATTCTTTGAGCGAGCCTGCCGGCGATCCTAGTACGCGTCGCCTTCCCATAACTAAGTCGACGGGATTCACTTCGATGTTGCCTGGGCCTACCCCAAGAACCACGATGGTTCCATCCGGAGCAAGCCCGCCGAATGCTTGATTTACTGATTCCACGCTCGGTGCCGTCGCCAGAATCAGGTCTGCCCCGCCATCCCACTGCCGGAGCCTTTCGCCTGCGTTCTCCTGCGTGGTGTCGATAAACAGTTCGGCCCCCAATGCCCTCGCCTCTTCCTGCCTTTGCGCTTTAGTCGAAAGGACTGCGATCCGGCCACCCATTGCTCGCGTCAGGAGAACTCCCAGATTCCCAAGCCCGCCCGTTCCGATCACTGCGACTTTCTTCCCCGCCGCAAATCCTGCGTGCACCAGGCCACTGTAGACTGTCACGCCGGCGCACAGGAGCGGCGCGGCCTCCGCAAGATCTAGGGTTTCCGGTATTGCAACGACGTAGCCAGCCTTGGCGCACAGGTATTCTTGATAGCCGCCATCCTTCATCATTCCCGTCCAGACCCACTCTGTACAAAGGTTTTCGTTTCCCGCGCGGCAGTGTTTGCATTTTCCACAAGTTAAAAACAGAGCCGACAGTCCCACACGCTCACCCTTACGCCAAGAACTCACCTCGGCTCCAACCGCTTCCACTGTCCCGGTGATCTCGTGCCCTAAAACGATCGGGAAATTGACAAACGGAAATGCGCCTGCTCGGGCCATGAGGTCGCCGTGGCAAATCCCGCAGGCTCTCGTACGGATCAGGATTTCATCGCTTGCCGGGCTTGGCCTTGGGCGCTCTTCCAGAATAAGAGGATCCCCCGCGTGCCGGCAGACCATGGATTTCACGAAGCTATAACCTCGCGAGCTCGTCAATCTGTATCACGAGTCGTGCCGCTGTCAAGCCTGGTTCGCCACACCCTAAGGTGCAGCAGGGGCACCACTCAGAAAAAGATGTAACCAGCGCTGTCAAAAACCAGTAAGTAGGTATAGAGAGTGGCAGATGGAATTGCTGGAGCGGTTCGCGGCGGGCGACCTGGAAGCCTTCGAAGCGCTGTTTCGCGCGCACCAGAAGGAAGTTTACGCATGGGTTGTTCGCATCGTCCGCGACAGCGGAGTTGCTGAGGATCTGACCGTGGAAACCTTCTGGCGCATCTACAAATATCGAGCGCGCTTCGACCCGGCAGGTAATTTCCGTGCCTGGGCGCGACGGATCGCGACCAACGCGGCTCTCGACCATCTCCGGCATTCGCGCCGCGAAACCGAACTCCCCGAAGATCTGGCCAGCGCAGGGACTGCCGATCCCGCCGTCCGCCGCGAGGCCCGCGAGCGGATCAGAAAAGCTTTCAGCGAATTGCCCACAAAATATCGCCTGGTGGCCACGCTGTCTTTGATTGAAGAGGAGCCGTATATGAACATCGCCGAAGCTGCGGGTATATCCGTTGCCCTCGTCAAAGTCCGTGTCTTCCGGGCCGTCCGAATGCTGCGCAAGAAGCTCAATTCCCTGGGCGTGCAGGTCAACGCGATATGAGCAACGAAGAAAATAACAAGGAGATGAAAGAGCTCCTCAAGCAAGCGATCGCGCCCGCCCGGGAGACCGAACTCCGCCGCGACCTCTGGCCGCGAATGCTCCGCAAGCTCGAGGAGCAACCCGCCCCTGTGGTCGGTGTCCCCTGGTTCGATTGGGCGCTCGCTGCGATTTTGAGTGCGGTCCTCGTTTTCTTTCCCGGTTCTATCCCGGCGCTGCTGTATCACCTGTGAAGCTGGAGGCCCTATGAATCAGCACATTTATCTTCGCGCGTACATGGCAGGCATTGTTGTGCCCACGATTTTTCTCCTCGTCGTCGCGACCGTCTTTACCATCGCGCGTTACATCTACAACGTCCCCGTTCCGGTGGAGCGCGTGATCGTTTTCCCCATGGCCGTGGTCCCCAACGCCTGGGGCCTTTGGAATGTTCTCTTCGTGGCGCTGCGCTCTCGCATGCAACTCTCCATCGGCCTCCACGGCGCTCTCTTGCCCATTTTGCTCGCGCCGCTGGGTATCGTTGTCGCGAGTCTTCTGAACTTCCCCATTCCCAGCTTCGCCGGGCACGCCTTCCCGATCGCCGCACCTGTCGCGCTGCTTGTCTACTACTTCGCCTGGAAATACCTGGTCGGCTTCCTCAATCGAGTTCAAGAGATCGCTTGAAGCCTGGAGCCTGACCTGTCCTCACGGACAGTGTTCGATCTGCGCAAGCCACTACCTTTTCGTGGTTGCTTCGCCTAGCAAAACGCAACTAGAGTGAATCCATACCGCTCCCGCCCACCCGGGGCCGAATCGACTCTTCTGGATCGAATAATGGAGGAAGTATGTGGACCAAGCAGCAAACGCAAGCCGAACCACCTGCCGTATCGCCGGCGACGAAACCCGCATCCTCGGCATCACCTTTTGGCGTGCCCTCTGGCGCTCGCTCGAGTAGTTCCTCGGCACGCAATCTGGCGCGCCTCGGTTCGAGCTTGCAAATCAAGGGTCAAATCACCGGCACCGAAGACTTGCAGATCGACGGCAAGGTGGAGGGCTCGATCACGCTGCGCGGCCATCAATTAACCGTCGGTTCCACCGCCCAGCTCAATTCCGAGATTCACGCCGGCGAAGTAATCGTCTACGGCAAAGTCATCGGCAATGTCCATTCGCGCGACCGCGTCGACGTGAAGACGGATGGCTCGATCACCGGCGATATTTCCACGGCGCGGATTAGCATCGAGGATGGCGCCCATTTCAAGGGCCGCATCGAGATCGACCCCGCAAAGTCACAGGCAGCCGCTGATTAGTACAGCTTGGTTCTCTCATCCTCGCTGTGGCGGACTTGCGTTCTATCCGGCGTAAGAATGTTTTCCGGGCTTTAGGATGGGTTGACTCAAGGGCGCAACGTACCTAACTAATTGTTGGCTTGCCAGGTGTGCGTTTGACGTCGTCGCTCAGCACGATCGCTTCCGCGATCTCTTTCATCGATTTGCGCCGCTGGCGGCTTTGCCGTTGCAGCTTGATATAGGCCTCTTGTTCGCTCAGTTGCAAATCCCGCTGCAGGATTCCTTTGGCGCGCTCGATCGCTTTCCGGGTCTCCAATTGTTCGGAAAGCTCTGAGTTCTCTCCCTCGAGCCGGGCCATTTCAATCTCGGCCCCCACCAGAAATCCAATGGTGGAAATCAAATGGATCTCGCGCTGGCTGTAGTCGTGCGGCTGCCGGTGTTGCAGGTTTATGACTCCGACGAGCTTGTCTCGAGACAACACGGGAACAGACAGGAATGCTTGGTAGAGATCCTCGGGCAGTTCGTTAAACGATCGGAACCGTGGATCCTGGAAAGCATCGCGCGCGACCGCCACCGGTCTTTTGTGCTCGGCGACCCATCCCGTGATGCCTTGTCCTACACGGAGCTTCAATCGATCGACAACTTCTGAATGCGGATTTTTGGAGGCCCGGAGGACCAGCTCATTCCCCTCAAGGACGTAGACAAAACACGAATCGGTCTCCACCACGGCGGAAATGACTTCTACCGCGCGCCCCAAGACTTCGGGCAACGGATCGGCAGCCGCGATGCGGTTGCCAATTTCATGCAGCATGTCCAACTCAAGGTTTTTCACCGGTAAATGGCCGCTTTCGCAGTTCATAACCTTTAACGTACCGGGGCAGGATAGTGGTGTCCAATTGAAATTTTGCAACCGCTGAATCGAAGGGAAAACCCCCGCTGCTGGCGAGCCGTTTGAACGGCCCGCCACGCAGGTCGGGAAATTCTCATCAATCGGTTGCCTTGGATGCCGACGCCGGTTCAGGACGTGCCGCCTGAGCAAGCATCTCGGTCTTGTTCTTCGGACTCCACCAATCGAAATCCAGAACAAGTCCCTCCTTGTCCAGAGACATGGAGTGCATAGCCACGCCATTGTTCACAGGCGCTAGTACGAGCTTGCTTGCGTCGAGAACATGGTCACTTCGCGTCGCCATTGCGAAAATAGCGACAGTCGGCCCGGCTTTTGTTTCCGGGCGCACCGTGACCTGCACTATCTGTCGCGCACCCTGGATCGAGCTCACGGACTGCAGGATACCCACAGGTTCGATGGAAAATGTGTAGGCCCCTGCCGGAAGAGATTTCTTCCCCAAGCTTGTATTTTCGGTCAGCGTGAACTTGCCGGCGACCGTTTCCTGGCCAAGAAGGGGACTTGCGGCTCCGCACAAGGCCATC
>Ga0210400_10001378_pt1 | contig 24173 bp, 15 predicted proteins | sample IncBWH26MmetaG_FD_155456 | JGI IMG/M metagenome (GOLD analysis project Ga0210400, IMG submission 155456) | Forest soil microbial communities from Barre Woods Harvard Forest LTER site, Petersham, Massachusetts, United States - Inc-BW-H-26-M | ecosystem: Environmental > Terrestrial > Soil >...
TGCGTCGGCTTGCTGGTCGACACCGGTCTCGTGATGTTATCGGACTCGCGGACCAACGCCGGTGTCGATCAGATCAATACTTTTCGAAAAATGGCCACTTTTCAGTACCCGAACGACCGAGTGCTGGTGCTGATGTCGGCCGGCAACCTTGGCATCACCCAAGCGGTGATCAATCTGCTCGAGGCGCCGGACGAGATCGACCAAAAGAGCCGCCTGTTGAGCGCGTCCAACATGTTCAATGCCGCGCGCGTGGTCGGCGACGCGCTGCGCGAAATCCATCACCGCGATGCCGAGGACCTGCGCGAGCATGGCTACGATTTCAATGGCACCTTCATCTTAGGCGGCCAGATCAAGGGAGAGGAGCCGCGCCTGTTTCACATCTATTCCGCCGGCAATTTCATCGAATCCTCCGTCGACACGCCCTATTTTCAGATCGGCGAATCCAAATACGGCAAGCCGATCATCGACCGGGTGATTTCCCGCAGCAGCAGCCTGGCGCAGGCCGCGAAGTGCGCCTTGGTCTCTATGGACTCCACCATCCGCTCGAATCTGTCCGTCGGACCTCCCTTGGATCTGGCCATCATCAAACGCGATGAAATCAAATTATCGACGCACATCAGCATCGACATCGACAATGAATATTTCAAGATGATCCGCGAACGCTGGGGATTCGCGCTGCAAGAAGTGTTCAGCGAACTTCCGAATCCCAACTGGTAACACTATGAATCGCATCTTGGGCTTGGGCCTGTTGCTGGCCGGTGTCGCCGCCGCGCAAACCCATGGTCCCGACCTCAAGGGCATGGATGCCGCCGTCGCCCCGGGCGATGATTTTTTCAAATTTGCCAACGGCGGCTGGATCAGCACGACGGAAATTCCGGCCGATCGCAGCCGCTACGGCAACGGCGCCATTTTGACCGAGCTCACCACCCAGCGCGTCCATGAGCTGCTCAAACTCGCCGCCGCCGAGCACGCCCGCAACGGCTCCGAGTCCCAGCAAATCGGCGACTTCTACACCAGCTTCATGGATGAGGCCGGGATCGAATCCAAGGGACTGAAGGTCATGCAGCCGGCGCTCGAGCGCATCGACGGTATCTTCAGCCGCAATGAACTCGCGGCCGCCCTGGGCGAAACCCTGCGCGCGGACGTCGACATCTTGAATTCCACCAACCTGCACACGCCACATTTTTTAGGGCTGTGGGTGGCGCAGGATCTGAATGATCCCAAGCACTACCTGCCGTTCCTGGTGCAGGGCGGCTTGGGCATGCCGGACCGGGAATACTACTTGGGCACCTCGTCCGCCATGGCCACGATCCGGCCGCAATACCAGGCTCACATCGCTGCCGTGCTCAACCTCGCCGGGATCGACGGCGCCACGGGGCGCGCCGCAAAAATCTTCGAGCTCGAACGTCGCATGGCGGAGGTTCACTGGACGCGCGCGGCTTCCGAACAGATTACGGCGGGCAACAATCACTGGAGCCGCGCCCAATTTTATGCCGAGGCGCCGGACCTGGATTGGCGCGCCTTCTTCTCCGCCGCGGGCTTAGGGGGGCAGAACGAATTCATTGTCTGGCAGCCGAGCGCCCTCATCGGTCTATCCAAGCTCATCGCCACCGAATCGCTCGAGACCTGGAAGGACTATTTGAAGTATCACGCGCTCGAGGACGCCGCGCCGTACCTGCCCAAAAAATTCGTCGATGAGCATTTCGCCTTTTACACCGGTGTGCTGCAGGGCACGCCGGAATTGAGTCCACGCTGGAAGCGCGCCGTGGCCGCCTGCGATGCCAATCTCGGCGATGCGGTCGGCAAGCTCTACGTGGCCAAATATTTCTCGCCGGAGCAAAAGAAACGTGCCGAAACCATGGTGCGCAATCTCCTCGCGGCCTTCGACGCGCGCATCGATCGCCTGGACTGGATGGCGTCACAAACCAAGCTGGTCGCCAAGGCCAAGCTCAAGGCCCTGAAAATCGGCGTCGGGTATCCGGATCGCTGGCGCTCCTACGCGGACTTGAAGGTCATCCGCGGCGATGCCTTCGGCAACTGGTCGCGCGCCGATCTGTACGAGTATCGACGCCATCTCGCCAAACTCGGCCGGCCGGTCGACCGCTCCGAGTGGGTCATGAATGCGCAACTGGTCAACGCCGTAAACCTGCCGGCGATGAACGCCATCAATTTCCCCGCCGCGGTGCTGCAGCCGCCGTATTTCGATCCGGACCAGCCGCTCGCCATGGACTATGGCGCCATCGGCGCCACCATCGGCCACGAGATCAGCCACAGTTTCGATGATCAGGGTGCGCTCTTCGATGCGCAGGGCCGCCTGAAGAACTGGTGGCAGCCGGACGATTTCGCGCACTTCCGCGCATCGGGCACCCGTCTCGCCGCCCAGTTCGATACCTACATGCCGTTTCCGGACCTGCACGTCAACGGCGAGCAAACCTTGAGCGAGAACATCGCCGATGTTGCGGGCTTGAACGCCGCCTACGACGCCTATCGGCTCGCCACCCAAGGCACAGCGCCGGTGAAACTCTCCGGGTTCGACGCCGATCAACTGTTTTTCCTAAGCTTTGCCCAGAGCTGGCGCGAGAAAATCCGCGACCCCGCCTTGCGCGATGAGATCATCACCGACGGCCACGCACCCGCGCAGTACCGCTCTTACACCGTGCGCAATCTGGACGCCTGGTACGAAGCCTTCCAGGTCAAGCCCGGGCAGACCTTGTATCTCCCATCCACCGACCGTGTGCACCTCTGGTGATCGCCGGGTCTGGTAATCGCCGGGTACCTAGGCCCTGTTAAACGCGTTCGGGCGGGCCCCAGGGCCTCGTAACTACTCAGCGGACAAACTCGAGAGCACACGTTGCGGCCTTCGATGTCTTATTTCTTAAAGGCGTTGGGGGAGAGCAGTTCCCGTACTCTTTATATGGCGCCTCAGCTGCCCCTTCGGTCAATCACACAATCTGATGCAATGAGCGAGTTATTCGAGGCCTTGCGTGGGTGAGGCCCTGCGTGGGTGAGGCGTTGCACGTGGGAGGCGCTGCGCGGGGCGCTGCGTTGTGCAGTCAATTGACCGGACCGGCGGCAAAGTCATAACCGGTCAGCGACTTCGGTTTCCCCAATAAAAAGCCCTGCGCATAGTCGACGCCCAAGGAGCGCACCGCCTGCAGTTCCACATCCGACTCCACCGATTCGGCCACGGTCTGTACGCCAAGATCGCTCGCCATGCGCACGATCGCGGAAATCATCGCCCGCGCCACACGGTCGGTGGGTGCGGCTTCGACCAAGGAACTGTCGATCTTGAAATAGTGCGCCGGGACGGATCGAAGATAACCGTAGGAAGGCGGGTTGGCGCCGAAGTCGTCGAGCGCCACCTCGCATCCCAGCGCCTCCAGCCGCTTCATGGACTCGTTCACGCTGATGCTGCCCGCGGCCGCGAAACGCTCCGTGATGTCGAAGCACAGCGCCTGCGGCGGCAGGCCGCTTTTCTTCACGCACTCCTCCACGAAGCCCACGAAACCGACGTCCGTCATCGACTGCGCCGATAGGTTGATGGAGAACACCGAGGGCACGCGCGCCCACAGCTTGCGGTTGGCCGTCAGCCAACCGAGCAGCGTGCGCACCACCCAGCGATCGATGTTCGGCATCAGGCGCTGCTGCGCGGCGCGCGCCAGAAATTCCTTAGGTTCAACTAGCGCGCCGTTGGCGGTGCGCAGGCGCAACAGCACTTCGTAATGCGCCAGGCCCACATTGTCATGAAGCGAGCAAATCGGCTGCAAGAACAACTCGAAGCGCTCGGCGTGCAGGGCATTCTCGATCTGTGTCCCCTCCGGGGTGTCCTCGCTGATGAGCAAGGGAAATCCTTGGCGCCGTTCGAATTCCGCGGAGAGGCACACGAACACCGGCGCCAGTTTCTGCTCCAGCGTTTCGTCAGTGCGCGTGTCCTTGATCGAGGCGTCGATGCTGAGGCGCACCGCGCCGTTGATCGAGCCCTGCGAATCGCGCACCGGAATGGCAAGGGAATAATTGCCGTCCTCGCGCGGTGCAAAAGAGTTGTCGAGATTGCCTCTTGAATCGCTGGAGAGCGAGTCTTCCACCAACTGATAGTCTTCGGGCAGCAGAAAATCCTCGGACAGCCACAGCGTGTCCGCCGCGAAATCGTGGAACGACACGCCCGATACCTCCGGCGCCAGCGCCCGAATGACCTGAGCCAACGCCTCCAGCGTTTTGCTCGAAGCAGCCTCGGCGGCATAAGTCAAACTGGTTGTCACGAGGCACCTAAAGAGTAATTTTCGAAGGCGTCATGGTACGGGGACGATGCCAACGACGGCATGTCGCAGGAAACCGACGTAAGCGCGCAGCGACATTTAATTTAATAGCTCATCCAGCACCGGCAAAGGCACGGCACCTTCGCGCAGAGCGGCCTCGTGGAACTGCTTCAAGCTCATCGCCGCGCCACGCATCGCCCGGTAATGGTCGCGCACCGCCAGCCACCCCTTGTACCCCGCATAGTAAGTCGGCAACTGGCAGGATGAGAGCTTGGCGCGCTGCAGTTTGGCCGTGGCTTCTTCCGTTTCCTGATACGTGCCCTTGGTCATGAGATCGAGCGCTTCTTGGTCGGTCATTCCCAAAGTCTGCAGCCGCACGTCCAAGATGGTGTTCGCCAGCACGCGCAGCTTCTGCTTGGCCAGCGTCAAGCGATACCCGGGCGTGTCGCTCAAGTAACCCTGCTCGGCCATGAGCTGCTGCGTATACACCGCCCAGCCCTCGACATAGGGGCCGCTGCCGAAGATGATGCGCAGCAGGCGCCTCGAGCGCGGCTGTACGTCGTTCGCGTATTCCGCCTGCACGTAATGTCCCGGCATCGCCTCGTGCACGGTGAGGTGCGCGAGCCCCGAATCGTTGTACTCGCGCAGCTTCGAATCGATGCGCGCCTGCGGCCAGGAATCCGCGATCGGCGTTACCCAGTAGAAGGCGCCCAGGCGTGGCTCCAGCGCCGGCGCCTGGTTGAAGCCGCCGACCCCGTAGACGCCGCGCATGAACACCGGCGTGTCGATCACCTGCAGGTTCGAGTTCGGCGGCAGCGTCACCAGGTCCTTGGCCGTGACGAAGGCCGTCGCCGTCGCCAGCGACTTTTTCGCCGCAGCCATATAGCTGTGCGGAGTTGCATGATGCAGCGCCACATCCGCCAGCGCCTCTTCCACGGTTTTGGGCGCCGCGAGTTGTACCATTTCATTGCGCGTTTCGGCCAGATCCGCTTCCGCCTCTCGCAGCAAGGCATCGGAGGTCTTGCCGGTCGCCAGCACGTAGCTGAACTTCTTCGCGTAGCGCACCTTGCCCAAGCGCCAATCTGAGGTCTTCTTCGAGAGCGTGCCCTCGAGAAACTCATTGAACGCGCGCAGCGCGATAAGCGCCGGCTCCGCGGCCTGCATGTAGTCTTTGCCCAAAGACTGCGGACAACCGGTGCGCAGCACCCCATCGATGAGATCGATGTTGCCGGCGTTCTCCTCGCGCGCGACTTTGTTCCAGATTTCCGGCGAATCCACCAGATTCTGCTCGGCTTGGCGCACCAGCGCTGGGATCGCGATCAGGCGCTGAATGATGTGCTTGAAGCGTTGCTCGGCCGGCGCGTAGTGCAGGACATAGGGTGTGTACAGGGCATTGCCGATGAGTTCGACATAGATAGTCGGGTTATGCCGGTAGCTCTGGACGTCCTCGATGTCGAGCCGCGTGGCCCGAATGGCGTCCTGCATGATGCCGATGTCGGCGTGCTGCTCCGGGCTCAAGGCTTTGGGATCGAGCTTCGCGATGCGTTCCTCGATGTCCCGCTGCAAATTGATCGAGGACTTGATCCCCGCCGCGCTGAAATCGTCGAGCTTGTCCTCGAGCATCTCGCCATGGTGCTTGTGGTAGCCCACGGTGCTGGCCGTGACCGGCGACAGCGCCAGAGTGCCGAACACGAAATCATCAACTACCTGGCTGAACTGCAAATCCACCGGCCCGGCCTGCGCCGTCTCGAGCGCGCAGCTCAAGATCGCAACATTTAAGGCGAATCCTATAATCTTAAGGTTTTTCATCCCTCACCTTGCAAACCGAAGACGTCGTCCTGCGCCTTAAGCTTGTTAAGATACTTGAGACAACCGCGCTCGTCCAAAGGGGAATAAGAAGAATGCCGTCGACCACCCGCCTCATTTGCGTCGCAACTCTCGTCCTTTGCGCCGCAGAAATTGTCCTCGCATCGGCGGCGCGCGCCGCCGACCTGCGCTCTCAAGTGCAGGAATATCGGCGCGGGCACGAAGCGGCCATCGTGGGCGAGATCGATGCCCTGACGCGCTTGAAGAGCGTGGCGGCGGATCCGGCCGGCCTGGCCGCGACCGCGCAGGCGCTGCAAACCGCGCTCAAAACACGCGGCTTCGAAGCCTCCCTGCTGTCCACGGGCGCAACTTCCCCGCCCGCTGTATTCGGATTGCTAATGACGCCCAAGGCCAAACGCACCGTGCTTTTCTATGCGCACTACGACGGTCAGCCGGTGACGCCCTCGCAATGGAGTTCCGACCCCTTCGTACCGGTGATGCGCGAGCATGCACTCACCGACGCCGCCCGCGACGTCGATTGGAAAAAAGCCACCCCGCCCTTCGATCCGGAGTGGCGGCTCTTCGGGCGCGCCGTCAGCGACGACAAGGCCTCCATCGCGGCGTTCCTGGCCGCCTTCGATGCGCTCAAGGCCACGCACAACACGCCCTCCGTGAACATCAAGGTGCTCTGGGAAGGCGAGGAAGAGGCCGGCTCCGTGCACCTGAGTCATGCTCTGCATGAGAACCAACAACGCTTGAGCGCCGATCTCATACTCATCGGCGACGGTCCCGTGCATCAGACCCGCCGGCCCATGGTGTACTTCGGGGCCCGCGGCGTCATGACCCTTGAAGCCACGATCTACGGGCCCCTGCGCGCGCTGCACGACGGGCATTATGGCAACTGGGTGCCGAACCCCGCCGCGATGGCAGCGACGCTGCTCGCGCAAATGCGCGACGACAACGGCCGGATCCTCATTCCCGGTTTCAGCGATCAGGTGCGCGCCCTCACGCCGGAAGAGCAAGCCGCACTGAAGAATCTGCCGCCGGTCGGCGATGCGCTCAAAAAGGAATTCGGCATCGGCCGTTCGGAAGGCGGCGAAGAACTGCCCGCCAGCATCATGCGTCCCGCGCTCAACATCCGCGGCATCAGGTCCGGCCAGATCGGCGACGCGGCGGCGAATGCCATCCCGACCACCGCGGTGATCTCTTTCGACTTTCGCCTGGTTCCCGATCAAACGCCGGCCGCGGTGCGCGCCGCGGTCGAACATTTCCTAACATCACGCGGCTGGACCATCGTCGCCGATGAACCCGATCTCGCCGCACGTTTGAATGCTCAGCGCATCATCAAGCTCAAGTGGGAGAGCGGCTATCCGGCCCTGCGCTCCGACATGTCCTCGCCCGCCGCGAAGGCCGTGATCGCCGCCGCATCCAAAGCCGCCGGCGCAGCGGTGGTGGTGCTGCCCATGGCCGGCGGCAGCGTGCCCTTGTACATGTTCGCCGATGAATTCAAAGCGCCCATCATTTGTCTACCCATCGTCAATCACGACAACAACCAGCATGCGGCCAACGAAAATCTGCGGCTGCAAAACTTATGGGACGGCATTAATACCTACGCGGCCCTGATGGCCGAGCTCAACTGGTAGCGCTTCGGCCTCGAGGCGCAGGTTTCTCGCGGGGAAATCGGATGAGAATACTTCGACGAATTTTAAGCGCGCTGCTCCTGATCTTGATCGCGCTCTTCTTGGCTCTGTGGTGGAAACCCCCGGCGCTGCTGCGCGTCGGCGCGAACTACTCCGCCAAAATCGTCTGCTCCAATGTGTTTCTTGCCGGACGCGATCCTGACGAGGTGCTGCGCTTCGACGTGCAAGCGCCGGGGATTGCGCTGCTGAAGGCCATGCAGGTCTCGGTCGACCGCGAGCGCGGCGTGGTGCGCACGGGATTCTTAGGGTTCATCGGCGGCGGCCTCGCCGTCGCACGGCCAGGCCGGGGCTGCACGGTGGTTCCGGACGGCAAGCTCGAATCCGTTGCCGCTGCCCCTGCGCCAATGGCGTATGTCGGACCGCCCGAATTTCCGCTCACGGCGTCTCCCGCCTGGCCCGACGGAACAGCGGTGCAGACGCGCCCGACGGTCGATCAGGTGCTCAACGACGACGCCCTCGCCGGCCCCGGCGCGCGCGCCCTCGTCGTGGTCGATCATGGCCGCATCGTCGGCGAGCGCTACGCCCCCGGCTTTACGCCCACGACACCCTTGCTCGGCTGGTCCATGACCAAGACCGTGATGGCGGGGGTCATCGGCCTGCTCGTCAAAGACGGCGAGCTGTCGCTCGATCAAGCCGGATTCTGGCCGGGCAACGACGGACGCGAGCGGATTCGCCTGAAGGACCTGCTCGCCATGTCGAGCGGCCTGCAGTGGAACGAGGCCTACGGCGCGGTATCGGACGTTACCGGCATGCTGTACCTGCAACCCGACATGGCTGCCTTCGCGCGCTCGCCGCCCTTGGCGCATCCGCCGGGCGAGGCATGGCTTTATTCCAGCGGCACCGCCGTTATTTTGTCGCGCATTGCGCAGGATGCGCAGGCTCGAGGCGCCGGCAAACCGAAGGACTTCGCGGCCTCCATCCACGCTCCGGAGGAGCCGCAGGACCTGGCATCGTTCATCAACGTGCGGCTCTTCGGACCCATCGGGATGACCACCGCGACGATCGAGGCGGATGAGCATGGCACCTTGGTAGGCTCTTCTTATATGTATGCCACCGCGCGCGACTGGGCCCGCTACGGACAGTTCCTGCTGCAAGATGGAATCTGGCAGGGACATGAATTACTGCCGGCCGGCTACGTCGCCATGATGGCCACACCGGTTCCCGCCTCCCACGGCCAGTACGGCATGGGTCAAACCTGGCTATGGGGTTCGGATGCGGTGAAGCCCGGGGTGAATCCCGATGCGGCCTTCGGTATACCGCCGGACGCCTTTTGGATGTCCGGTCACGACGGACAAAGCGTCTGCATCATCAAGTCGCGGCAACTGGTGATCGTGCGCTTAGGGTTGACGCCCTACGCGGTCGGATACTCACCCCAGCCCTTGGTGAAGGCCGTCCTCGAAGCCACTGCTGCGCAAGCCTCAGTGCACTAGGCCGCAACATATGTCCTTGCTCGGCTTCTCCCACTTTCTGCAGGCGTTCACCGCGCTCTTCTCCATCGTCAATCCGCTCTCCGGCGCCTTCATCTTCTTCGGCGCCACGCGCGAACTCGATCCCAAGTTCAGAGCCGCGACCGCGCGCTGGATCGCGATCTACTCCTTCATCATCGTCGCCGCCTCGCTCTACATCGGCGCCTATGTGTTGGGTTTCTTCGGCGTCTCGCTGCCGGTGCTGCGGGTGGCCGGCGGCATCATTGTCGCCGCCGCCGGTTGGCGCATGCTCAACGCCCCGGACGTGACCGAGCAACGCCGCAGCGAAACGCCCGAGCCAAAATCCATCGATGTACCGCCGAGCCGGCTCGCGTTCTATCCGCTCACCATGCCGCTGACCACCGGTCCCGGCACCATATCGGTGGCGATTTCGTTGGGTGCCGGCCGGCCCAGCGGCCTGCACGTCTCTTTGTTGGCGTTTTTCGTCGAAACGTTGGCCGCAACCGCGCTACTCTCGATCCTCATCTACGGGTTTTATCGAAATTCCCCGAGCATCGCCCGATTGATCGGCGTGACCGGAACGACGATTGTGGTACGCCTTTCCGCGTTCCTGCTCTTCTGTATCGGCATTCAAGTCGCCTGGAATGGTCTCTCGGAACTGCTCGGGAAGTTGCCGTTCCTGATGGCGAGTTGACGCGCAGCCCGCAATTGTAAGTTGCCAATACCCAAAATGGGTATTATCATACCTAATATGGGTATGAAACAGCGACGTGCACCGAGCAAGCTTCCCGTCGGCTCGGGAATTGCCGACGCGCTTTTCACGAAAGTTCAGCAGCGCGTCCTCGCCGTCTTATTTGGAAATCATGAGCGGAGCTTCTACGCCAATGAATTGATCGCTCTCGCCGGCTCAGGTTCTGGAGCGGTGCAGCGCGAGCTGGCTCAGCTTGAAGCGGCCGAACTCGTAACGGTTAAGCGGGTGGGCAACCAGAAGCATTATCAAGCCAACCCAACCTCTCCGATTTTCCCGGAATTGCGAGGGCTGATCCTGAAGACCTCAGGATTGGTGGATGTATTACGCGCGGCGCTCGCTCCGCTCGCCTCGCAGATTGAGGCCGCGTTTGTATTCGGTTCTGTGGCAAAGAGCAAAGACACCGCAAAGAGTGACATTGATCTCCTCGTAGTCACTCAGCATCTTACGTATAGAGAACTTTTTTTAGCGCTTGAGTCAGCCACTAACCGACTAGGACGAGTCGTGAACCCGACGGTCTATTCGCGAAACGAGTTCGAAAAACGATTGCGCGAGGGCAATGCCTTCGTCAAGCGCGTAAGCGCGCAGCCGCGGCTGTGGATAATCGGCGAAGATAGTGGCCTCACCGCTTGAGAACTTGAGCGGCCCGGGCAAGCCGCTCAAAAAAGAACCTCCCGACACCCGAGAGTTCTCAGGGCTGAAGCGATCGGCCGCGGCACGACTAGCAGATTCCGCCAAGAGCACCAACTCGCTAGAGAGTCGATTCGACCTTGCCTACAACGCCGCCCACGCGCTCTGTTTGGCGGCTCTGCGTTGGCATGGATTTCGGCCCACAAATCGCTATATCGTCTTTCAAGCACTCCCACATACACCGGGCTTGGGGCCCGAGGTCTGGCGTGTGCTCGATAAGTGTCATCACGTTCGCAATCTTGGAGAATATGAAAGCGACCTGAACATTGATGAGCGCCTCGTCGAGGACCTCATTGCGGCATGTCGGTCGGTTGCTGCCAAACTCGATGCGCTTAAGCCAATCATCGACGAGCGCTAAGCATAGATAATACGAAGCCAGGCTTGGCAGGGAGGCTGAATAATGCGGTCCCACATTCGCAAAACGATAGGCTGGGCGGTACTGGCGCTCTGCGCAACAGCCGCCGCCGCCGAAAATCCGCGCATCTATCGTCCGCCTCGGTTGCCCGACGGGCATGCGGACCTGCAAGGCATGTGGAAAAATTCCAATCTCACTCCCATCGAACGCGCGCCGGGATTCACGCAATTGGCCATCACGGCGGCAGACGCGGAAAGGCTCCGCGCAGAATATGTAGACCCCCCGGACGCTGCGAACGTGCCCGACGATCCGGGCCGGTTGCTCGACCGGACATTCGAACCGATCCGCGGCGAATTGCGCAGCGCTCTAATCATCGATCCGGGCGACGGCAAGATTCCGTGGCAAGCGCTATCCAAAGAGAAAGCCGTGGCTCTGCGGCGCGCGGTATTTACCGCCTTCGACAATCCGGAGCAACGTCCACCCCTCGAGCGTTGCCTCGGTTCCGCCGCCGTGCCGCCGATGCAACCCACAGCCGACAACAACATGTATCAGATCGTGCAGACCCCGGCGACCATCGTGATCATGTCGGAATTCATCCACGACGCCCGCATGATTCGCATGAACTCGACGCACTCGCCGGCCGTCATTACTTCGTGGCTCGGCGACTCCATCGGCTGGTGGGAACACGACACGCTGGTGATCGAAACGAAGCATTTTTCGCCCGGCAGCGCCTTTCGTCTGGGTGTGCGGCACCTTTTCCTCGTCTCGCCTCAGGCTATGGTGATTGAGCGGTTCACGCGGGTTTCCCGCGATGAATTGAACTACGTGTATACGGTGAACGACCCTGCGCACTACACGCGGCCCTGGACTGCCGAAACGCACTGGATGCACTCGAACGGCAGGATGTTCGAGTTTGCCTGCCACGAGGGCAACTATTCCATGCGCGGCATGTTGGAGGCTGCCCGAAGCCATGATGCTGAAAAAGCCGGCGCGGAAGCGGCAGCGAAGCCGAACTGATGCTGTACTCGCCCAATTGACGGCGTGACCGGAACAACGATAGGAGCTCGAAGGTAAGCTGAAGAACCATGACGAGACGATCACCGCCATCCTTTCGGCCATTCGCGAGCTGATGAACCCGCCGACGCCCAAGCGTCGGCCCATCGGCTTCACCGCTGATCTCACCGAGAAGTCGTAGCGACTCCGCAAAGCCCGATGGTCCGGCTTGGATCGCTCGCCCTCCCGGAATCCTCACCGACGAACGCGGATGACGGTCTTCCCGGCGCGCCGCTTGGTCGAGTTGAAGGCGGCGACGGCATCTTCGAGGGGCGCGACGGTCCCGATGTTCGTCCGCAGTCGTCCGTCCCGCACCCGCTGGACGATCTCTGTGAGTTGGGCACGATCGGACTCGACAACGAAGTCGATCGCCCGGCCGTCGTCGGGTCGCGCTTCAGTCGGTCCGACGACGGACACCAGCGTTCCGCCGGCTCGAATCAGGCGCGCGGACCGCTTGCCGATCTCGCCGCCGATGACATCGAACACCAGATCGACGCCGCCGACATCTTCCAGCTTGTCGCTGTCGAGGTCGACAAACTCCTGCGCGCCGAACTCGAGCGCCTTCTGACGGTCGGCCGCGCGACCGGTGCCGATGACGTGGGCGCCGGCCTCTCGCGCAAGCTGCGTCACCATCGAACCGACCGCACCAGCCGCGCCGTGCGCGATTACGCTTTGCCCCGCCCGAAGGCGGCCGTGCTCGAACAGTCCTTGCAACGCGGTGAGCCCCGAGATTGGCAGGCTCGCCCCCGCCGTGAAGTCAACGTCGCCCGGCAGTGGTGCGAGGTTACGTGCCTCGATCGCCACGTACTCGGCCAGGGTGCCATCGCGATACCAGTCCGCGAGGCCAAACACTCGCTGTCCTATCGACAGTCCCGTTGTGCCGTAGCCGAGGGCGGTGACCACTCCAGCCAGCTCATGGCCGAGGATCGAGGGTGTTCGATCGCGGTCACTGCGATCGGTCCAGGTCGAGGGCCACTCCGGCTCGGTCGAGACGAATCCCGATGCATGAATCTGAACGAGGACGTCGTTTATCGCTGCCTGCGGCTCGGGTCGTTCGGCCAGCTTCATCCCAGCCGTTCCTGCTGCCTGATCCGTTACAACTATTGCCTGCATGGGAAATCTCCTTGGTCGTCTGGAAGAAAGGATGAACGGCGAGTTCAAGGCCAAGAATTGCGATGAAGACAAGGAACCAGCGCCGAAAGGTTGCTGGGCTTATGCGCCTACGGACCGCTGTTCCGACCCACATGCCCAGCAACGAGGGAATGACGGCGAGTGCGGACAAGGTAATATTTCCGAGATGAAAAGCTCCGCCACGAGCCAAGCCCGCCGCAAGCGCAATTGTTGACACCGTGAACGACAGTCCCAGTGCCTGGATAAGATCGTCTTTGGAAAGGCCGAGGGCTTGGAGATAGGGAACGGCGGGAAGTGTGAAAACCCCAGTTCCTCCGTTGATCACCCCGGTTGTCAACCCAATAACAGGCGACAGTAAACGCTCGAGGCGTGCAGGAACCGACAACGGCTTCGCCCACAGGCCGTGCACCGCAAAGAGAATCAAGGCGGAGCCCAATCCAGCACTTGCGTATTCCGCATTGGCGCTCGTCAGAAGCCATGTGCCGGCGAGTGTGCCAACCGCGATGCCGAGCATCATCAGCCAAAGCCTTTTCATCAGGGCCAGGAAATTCGGGCCCGTGAATAGCTGCCAAAAATTGGTGACGAACGATGGAATGACCAGCAGCGAAGCTGCGCTGACTGGCGACATGATCGCACTCAGGACACCCATAGCGACGGTCGGCAGGCCCATCCCGGCCACGCCCTTGACGATCCCGGCGAGGAAAAACGTCAACGCGACAATTGGGACATGCGACGAAAGGTGACCGTTCATTTTGACGCACTCGGACTGGGCGGTATTGCAGTTGAAGACTTCGCCACAACCGATGGCAGCCCGCGCAAATGGCGTGACAGGCCGACGGGCAAACTTAGCTCTCTCAGGGCATCAGCTCTCCAATCCTTTGTTTTTCCGTCAAAATTCAGCAAACATGGCGTCCGAAGTAGTAATGTATGCTCGCCGACCAAACGTCACAATTGGTCATTTCCGATGAGTAGATTCGGCAGAACCGAAGGGAAGTAAATGCGCTTCGATTTGACGGATATGCGGTTGTTCCTGACCGTAGTGGAGCAAGGCAGCCTCACGAAGGGCGCCGAGAACATGCACCTGGCTCTCGCTTCCGTGAGCGAACGCATTTCCGGAATGGAATCTTCGCTTGGCGCGCAGCTCTTGGAACGAAATAGGCGGGGGGTCACTACGACTGCGGCCGGTGATGCCCTGATCCGCCATGCCCGTTTGATCCTGGATCAAGTGGAGCAGATGCGTGGAGAACTGCGCACCTACGGCACTGGCCTGAAAGGGCGCATCAGGCTCTTGTCCAACACGGCTGGGTTGGCTGCTTTTCTACCGTATCGACTCGACCGATTCTTGGTAACTTATCCGGATCTTTCAATTGATCTCAAAGAATGGCCAAGCACCGAAATTGCCGTGGCCATCGCGGAAGGTCGCGCTGATTTAGGAGTCGTGGCCGACATCGCTGATTTGGCAGCGTTGCAGACTCGAGTCATTGCGCAAGACCAGCTCGTCGTTGTGGTGAGCGAAACGCATCGCATCAGCGATCAACGATCGATAGCTTTTGCAGACGTCGTGAGTGAACCGTTCGTCGGCCTGTCCGACGCTGCGCTGGAAGCTCATTTGGGAGAGCGTGCAGCACGCCTGGGTCGCCAGATTTACTACCGCATTCAACTCAGACGGATTGAGCACGTCGCAAAGTTGGTTGAGTCCGGTGTTGGGATCGCCATTTTATCGGAGGCTTCCGCCATAGATTTGGGGCACCTCGGGTTGGCAATTGTGCCGCTGCGAGACCCCTGGGCGCTCAGGCAGCTTCATCTTTGTGCGCGTGATTTCTCTGCGCTCACGCCGCAAGCGAGCTTGCTCGCACAACAGCTTATGGAGCCGAAGGTCACTCTCCCTTAAGCGCTATGACCGACGGCCATGATGAGCTAAATCTGCTCGAGCTCCGTCAGCGCCTCGCGGCTCACGCGTCCGTTCTTGAAACACGCGTAGGTTTACGCGTCGATAGCCGCCGATTCGAAGTTGGGCACTTCAGGATTCTTACTGATCCAAGTAATGTGCTGATCGACTTCGTCCCCGTGAGTGTCAAGATAGTTGTCGCCGGATCCAAGCGGCCGCCTACAAGTCTGTCTGTCCGCTGTGGATTGAGGGCCACGAGTCCGATTGGAGTCCAGTTGCGAGTGGCACAGCTCCAGCGCTCGGGATTTGGAGCGCGAGCGCGCTGATAGAGCTGGTGACGCGTGGCAGTTCGCGCAGATAGTTCAGAAACATCAAACTTCATCATCGCCAATCGGTAATCAACCCAACAACAGTAAGCATGCCTAGCAAGCCAACTGAGATAAATAGATAGTAAATTGCAATCTTCGGTGGGGCTGTGCCTACTCTTGCGAAGAAAGTCCTGTCGCGTGCCATTTTTCTGTCAACCAAACCCACAGCGATAAATTCTGCGAATACAACGCCAAAAAGAAACAATGCCAATTCGATCCCACTAATTCTGCGTCTACTCGCCAACCACCCGTGATCAACAAGAGATGCACACAGTAGGATCGTCCAGACATTTATGACAAATAGCCCTGACATAGCAAAGGCGACAGCAACTGTGGTGTTGGATTTGGGGCTGTGTCGACCGTAGAGATTCCGAAGAGACGTTGCAATCCTTGCATATGCAACGAGCAGACTCATAGGCAACCAGCCCGTTGTAGATCACCCATTCTGTCCAACACTGAGCGCCGCGGCGTCGAAAGAAGCGCAGTCCCAACGTCCAAAGTCATTCGTGTGACGCCATAACTCGCAGCAGTCACGGTCCCCGCAGGGAAAAAGAGACTAACACCACCCATCACGGCATCCAACGTGTTCGATGCGACCCCAGGCTTATCCCCATTAGAATATGAATTAACTGCCTGTACTGACGAATACCCTATGCCAAGATAGGCAACACCCGTTGAGTACTTCATTAGCCCACCCATAGTGTTCCCGACACTGAGGCCGCCAATGGACCGTGCCCCGCCCACTGCCACAAATCCTCGAATTGCAAGGACTCCATTCCCGGCTTGACCGATACCATTGCTAACGCCCCAAGCATCGTCAATATCGGGCATTGAATTGGGCGGCTGAAAGTTGGGACCGAAGCCCAGGGAATTGGCAAGCTGCGAACAGAGCTGCTGGCGCACGCTCTCTGGCGTTATTTTCTTCGCGGTAACGGTAATTTCTGCTAGTGGGGAAACTTGCGGCGGTGTCGTCACCGTAAACATTCCGATATCCACCGGGACCACAAGAAAACTATTGAGCAAATCATCAAGCGAAAGGCTACCTGTGACGAACAATTCAGCGAGAGATCCGTCGCTGCTTCCGCCGCCACCGCCACCGCCCGATGGACCCGAATTTGTTGGGATGCCACCGCCGCCGCTACAATTGTCCTGGTACGTCGGGTGTGCGGGATCTGGAGCGCAATCAAAGCCGGTCGGGTCAATATAAGTCAACGGGTTGTTGAGCACGTACGCATATCGATTGTAATTCTGTGGATTGCTGGCATCGGTGATGTGCGGATCCGGAGAGAGAAAGTAATTCCCACTCGGCTGGTAAACGCGGCCATTCATGTTGACCAGGGAAAGGTTGTCGAGCTCCTCCTGTCCCGTGAATCCGTGGCGCGATACTGTTGCCGCGACGATGCTTGAGCTTTCGTGCCATCCAAGCGCCGAATATTTCTCATTCATCAGAGCAGTGCCCGTCTGATCTGTGATGACCGCGCTACTTCCCAAATGATCTTTCGTAATGTAATAAGTCGAATTGGTTCCCGTGCTCAATCGTGAATACACTACAAAATTGCTGCCCGCTGGGATGTAGTGACGATACGCAGTTCCGGACGAGTTACCCATCTTTTCTAGCAATCCGCCGACGTAAATCGTATTTTCAACCGATCCGTTATAACTGGCCTGCTGCTTGTAGCGCTGGTGATTGGCATCGTAGAAGAATTGACTGGTGTTACTACCCCAAAGAAAATTGCTCGGCTGGTTGAAGCTCGTCCAGAAAGTGGAGCCGGACCAACTATCGTAAGTTTGCGAGGTCGAGTTGCCGTTAGCGTCGTAGCAGAATGTCGCGACGTGGCTTGCCTCCGTATACTTGCGCAGTGCGTGAGGCTGGGCGTGATCGGGATAATAGGTACAACCGGGCTGCGGCGTCGTATAGTCGTTTACGTTGGCTGCGGCGCCATATGCTTCCCAGCTCGCAATTCGTCCCATGGCGTCGTAGGTCATCTGCGTACTGCTGTCTCCTACAGTATGATCGAGGCGATAAAGTGCGTCGGGGAATACGTTTTCGGTCACTCCTGCATTTCCGTCCTGACGTTGAGTCAAGTTGCCGACAGCGTCAAATAGGTAAGAGTTGTTTTGCAACGCGGCACCGCCGCCGACTCCGGCCTGGATGCTTTGCACTTGACCTGTCACGGCATCGAAGGCGTGGTTAACCACGACACCGTTACCCAGCGTCTCTTGCAAGATCTGGCCGCTCGGGTTGACAGCATTTGCCGTCCAGTAGGTAGTTCCAGGGCCACCTGCCGTAGTGTCGGCAATCTGCTGCAAGATCCCGTTCGCATACGAGTACTGAAGCTTCATCTGATAGGAAGCGGTGCTGACAGGATACTGAAGTGTGTCTAAGAGACCGGTGGTCGCATTGTACGTTTGCGTGTATGTGTACGAAGCATCAGCCGGAATTGAAATAGTCTTTGTCGAGAGTCGCCCCTTATTGTCATACGCATACACTTCGGAGTAGGTTCCGGGCGCACTCGTAGCGGCTACGCCCGCAAGCTTGCCGATATTGAAACTCGCGGCTGAATTGCCCCAGGTCCAAGTCGTGACAAATGGGTCGGGCTCGTTGCGTTGAGTGGGACGGGACAGCGCATCGTACAGCATGGAAAAGTTTTGACTCTTCGCATCGACGTAAGACGTCAATTCACCAAATGAGTCGTAGCTCCAAGACCACGAGCCTAGGTCCGCATCGATTCCTGCAACTTTAAACGCGCTAATGCCGTACGCGTATGAATTGCTCTGGAGAGTAACCGCCGGTGACGAATTGTCGATCGCCGTGAGCAACGAACCAAAAGCATCATATGCGAAATTCACAGTATAGCCGCCATTGTCCTGGGTCTTTGCTAAGAGGCCAATCGGCAGCGATATTCTTGTACTCACTCTGCCCGCTGGATCGGCACCGGTGGGAGGATCCGTGATGGTAGTAGTGCGCCCCTGATACGTATATGAGGTCGTCAATGGCGTGCTGACCGTCGCGCTCGTAGGCCTTTGAGAGCTAGTCAAGCGATTGAGAGCATCGTAGCGGTACGTGGACCAGTACAAAGTCCCTGCGGCCAGGGTTGATGGCGCGCCTTGCCTATGGACATTTCCCATATTGTCGTACTGGACTTCATTGAAGTCGTACGCGCCATTCAACATTTGTTTACTCGTGGCCAGTACTCGTTCGACGGAATCCAAGTAGACATTCTGAACGTTCAGCGTTGAACCGTCGGTATTTGAATTCGTTTGAACTGCAATCATCTTGCTGTTGGTATTGAGGCATCCGGATCCGCACGCATTATAGGCCCAAGTTGTCGAGGTTCCATCAGGCCGCGTCTCTTTCGATTTTCGCGCAAAATTATCATACTGCCAGGATGTGATCAGGTTGTTGGCATCTTTTGCGCTTTGTAGTTGGCCCGTATTCGGATCGAACGTTGTTTGGGTCACTTGGCTGAGTGCGTTTGTCTCGGTCACCGGAAATTGTCCGGTCGTCCCCCAGTTCACGCCGGTGCTGCGCGTCGCGGGAATACCAGCTGGAACATTCACACCCGTGTTTGTCTGTCCGTTGATATTGCCAAAGGCGTCATATGAGTACGTAGTCGCAAGTTGATACAGCGAGTTGCCGTTCTCCACAATCCTCTGGGTTATCCGGCACATCGCGTTATCTGCGGGATTGCTTGTGAATGTCACATGGCGCGTAATCGCGGGAGTACCAAGAGCCGTGGGGGGGGTTTTAGTCACATCCTGCTCGGTTGGCAAATTCAAACACCATGTGCTTGAGTTTACGGGCGCATAGGTCGTCGCAGTCGTTGTGGTCCACACGTCGTTGAGATAGGGAGAATTGGGATCGTAGTCTGTCACTGCGGTGGATACGTTTGTCGCGTTCCCGTTGTTGTCGAAGGCGTAGGTTGTCTCCATGGTGCCGACACGAACAGCGTCCTCCGCCCCGCCCACCTCGAACGATTGATCGAATGAATCGTTGATATAGGGAAAGTAGCGCTGGTTGTTCGGTGTACTGTCCAAAAGAGTGTAGGTACGATTGATCCAATTGGTTTTGATGTACTTGGTCCGCGCTTGATCTTGACTCAAGTAGTGGGCATCTACGATGCCCACATAGGGGAACTTGACGTCATTGAAGAAGTTGTCCCATAAAGTACTGCGCGAATCGTATCGTTGGACTTGCTCAATGCCCATGAATCCTCGACCCTGCAAGTTTGTCCAGGCGCCGTAATAGGAGTACTGGTAGTTGTAAGTACCGCTCGGCATGTTGCTCGGGTCGCTGATAACGGCTTCGCTCACGACATAAAGCGGACCGATATAATTTTTGTAGGGATAAACAGCGTCTGCATAGTTGGAATAAGGACTACCGCCTTGGGCTATGGAAACGTAAGTTGGACTGAACGAGTTAAAAAATCCGTCTAAGAAAGAGCCGGCCAAATTGTGCTTGATAGTTGGCGCTGCATGAAGCCCCAAGTAAAAGGCGTTGCCGGCGGAAGGATTGGCATACACAAGGTCATCCATCCCGTCACCGTCTTGATCTGTAACGACCAACGTTCCGCTAGCTGCAAGCGGAGCGGCGCTGATCGGCGAGGCAAAAGAGACGCCGCTGGATTCGTACACTTGCCACGTACCGCTGGTATTGGTCAATAGGTCCGTTCGTCCGTCGCTGTTCCAGTCTACGGCCGCAACAATGTTGGCTGGCGCTGCGATTGTGGTTGCGGTACTGCCGTTGCAACCTGAGATGTAGATGAGATTGGAGCCTGGAATCGTGAAGTCCGTGCATCCATCATCATTGACGTGCAACGGTATGAAGCCGGTTGCACTACCGCCAAAGTTTCCGGCAAACCCAACACTGAAGCCGGTCCCGTTGGGGACCATGACCTTATACTGCGGCAAAAGCGTGCACTGCAGTTGACCGTTCACAATGTGGCAATTTGTTTTCACGGCACCTGTGTAAACAATATCGTCCCGCCCGTCTCCGTTCATGTCCACGTGTTGAATCGAACTTGAGGGGAATTGATTGTTGCCCGCGATTTTCATCGTCCCGGAAACACCGCCCAGCCCTGTCGTTGTTGCGGTACCGAACGTCAAAGTGGTGCCACCGCCGGTATTTAGGCGCGTATGAAGGGCACCATCGGCGAGCACCGCAACGAGGTCTGGCAACCCGTCACCGTCCACATCCGCTGTGGCGTAGTCGTTTGGATTCGACGGCTGCCTGTTTGTGTCCAGCGCCAGACCTGTCGGGGTTGTAACAAAAGCTGAGCCGTTCCAACTGAACATCGTCCAAACACCGCCCTGCGGCGCAAGGATTGAGATCTTGCCTTTGCCCAAGAAGTCGTCAAACAGAACCGGATCTGAGGGACCTGAAATGAGTCCCGTGTCGACTGGCGCGCTATAGCCTGTGCCCGAGGCAAACTGCACCCACCAGTGTGAGTTGCCGTTTGAGCTTGTTGTAAATATCAAGTCCTTGCGACCGTCACCGTTGATGTCCAGCGAATATTGCAGAGCCCCGCTGGAAGCACCGCTGGCGAGAGTGGGATTACTGATTCCGTTGGCGCCGGCCTGGTAGGCGATTTGAGTTGGCTGCAGGCAATCGGATCCGGTGGGTCCCCCGCACTCGACGATCAAAATCAGAACTTGAAATGGGTCCGAGGGGCTGACTGTGGAATACCCCAAGTTGTAAACGCGCAGATCAGTGCTGGAACCGTACGGCTGGACACTAATGGTTGTTAATTGCGAGGTCTGCTGCAATTCCGCGCCACCGAGATAGCGAACCACGGTTGGTGAGGTTTGCGGGCCGTAAGCAAACTGAACCTGATACAGCGGCGTCGGAGACGAAGTCGAGGCCCCGTATAGTACGGTACTCAATTGATATGTCCCGTTCGATTGCGCATACGAAAAGGTCATATAATTGCCGGAACGGTCGGTTACTTTATCGAGTGCCCAGGCGTATGGCGTTGGATTCGTCGATGCGACTAACACTCGCGAATCCGTCGTCGCACCGTATTCGTACGTTAGTCCGTCTTTTCGTTGCACTATGAATGATGCGGGTCCGTTTCCTGCCGTGCCGGTCGCCGTCACAAGCGCGAAATTCGCAATTTCAGTCTGATAGGTCGAACTAGCGGCGCCGTAAGTACCCCCGGTAAGGCGTAGACGATTGCCATCGAGACAAAATCGATCTGCGGCTGTCAGCGCGACAGCGGCATCGACACCATCTTGAGCATACGTCAAGTTGCAGCGAGAAATTGCCGACAGACCTGAAAGAAACCAACCCGGTCCCATAATCCCGGGGCCTGCATTGCTGTCGTAGCTCAGTGCCAGCGCAGGCTGCAAATGATTAACACCCGGAGGCACCCAGATGGGAACGCTGTACTGCGCGCTGCCGACCGGAGAAATTCCGTAACTTGCAATCGTGCGGCCCTCCGCGGCGAGACACTCCGCGCCATAAAGGGAGAACACCATTGCGAACAAGAGGGTGAGACCACGGATCATACTTACTACGTCCTTGTGGAGATTGAGCACAATGGTGAGCCTTGTCATCTCGGAAGGAGAATGAGATGAGGTTTTAGATGCTGTTGTTCGCGCGAGCCAGTCGCGTGGGGCCTCTGAATGGCGCTAGGTTCGATGGGATCGCGTGCGTTATTTGCTGGCTTTTTCTTCACTGGTGTCCCTACCATTTTTCGCGGAATACTCGACAGTCTCCGTCCGCGCCAGCGCAATCTACGTCTAAGAAAAAACCGTACGATACATTTTGTGCGGCGTCAATCCTTGGGCTCGGCTTTTGATTTCATCGTTCATGCAGCGGTTGTAATTAGCACCTTAGAGATTTGCGTCGCCACGAGCTCAGTTATTTGTGCACATGCAAACCACTTAGGCAAATCCCTGATAGTCGCGACGAAGCGCTAGTCGGATATCGCGATCTTGCGTGTCTCGAATTCGTATTCACCCTCAGGGCTTCTCGATTCGTACGGCGATCCCACAAATCTCAGTGTGATCGCCTGGGTGAACACCTTGGCGTTTGGTGGCGCCGGCAATGGAGACGCCTGTTGAATCGCTAAAACAAGGGAGTGCTGCCAAGCGGCGGAACCATTACAGCGCGGCAGAAGAATTTCTTGCACGTTTCCCCTTACATCCTGAACGATTTGAGCCTCACATTGGAATGATTCGTCTGCGCCCGTTGGTTTTTTTCCCGCGGTGCTTTCGTTTATTGGTGTCCTGGGTCGTCGCCAAACGCGATCGATCCGCGCTTGGATTTGACCCTTGTAGATGCCAAACAGTCGAGTTTGCTCGGCGCCGTCCGCTCCGCTCGCAATTGGATGAAAGGATTGGTCCTCGCTCAGTGCCAAGGTTTCAAGGTCGAGAAATTCGGTCGGATCCGCGCTAACGGGCGAGTTGATTTTCATCTTGCTTAGATCTGGAAGCGAGGAAATCGCGTCTTTCCTGGCCGCCTGATTTGCATTGGCAATCTCCGATAAGGAGATGAGGACGAGCCTACCTGGGTCGGCGGTAGATCTTGAGCGCGCGTTTGCCAATTCCTGTGCCTCCGGCGGTTTTGTTTTGAGGCCTCGGCTCGCGAAGGAAGCGGACTGAATGAGCATTGCATGCAACAGCACCGTGCCCAGAATGCCGATAAGAGTTGGGGGTAGGGAGCGGCGCCGGGCCCTTGTCTTAGGATCCGTGGGCAGGGGAGAATCTTGCCAATCGACGATTTCCAACCGTGGGAGCTTGTCCATATCGCAGCCCTTTATCCAAAGTGCATTCCCGCTTCCCCAGGATACCCAATCGTAGTGCGGGCTCGCTGGCATGACCCGGGCGCCGTTTATTGTTTCGCAAGGTTACGAACTACCCGAAAAGGGTGAGTTGCCTTGGATTAAACGCTGCACGGCGTCAATCCCGCATCGCGTCACGACTGACCCTTCCTGCCTTCACGACGACCCCCTCCGCCCGCAAGCGCCGCGTCTGTTCGCGATGATTCAACGAGGTGAGCGGGAACACAATCTTGCCGCCGGCACCGACGACGCGATGCCACGGGAGTTTCATTTCTTTGGGCGACTCGCGCAGCGCGCGCCCCGCCATGCGTGCCCGTCCCGGCAGGCCCGCGGCGCGCGCCACCGCCCCATAGGTCGATACTGAGCCGCGCGGAATGGCGCCGACCACGGCCCAGATCTCCTGAAACGCCGGATTGTCCTCCGGCGGCGCACCACGTTTCGACAAGGATTTCTTGGGGTTACGATCGAGAAACAGCTCGGCGATCTTGCGGGACGGCGACACTCTTTATCTCCTAACGGCCGAAGCCAAGCATGCGACAATTCGCGAGAAGCCCAACCCCCATTGTAGGGATAGAAAATGCGGCTGAACGCCTCCCAACTGGCACTCATGAGCCGCCTGCTCGACGAGGCGCTGCCCCTGGATGACGCTGGGCGGCGTCGCTGGCTCGATGCGTTGCCGGCGGAATACGCTGACCTTTTGGCGGCTTTACGCCCAGCGTTGCTGCCGGAATGCTATCCGTCGCCGGACGGACGGAATTTCGCCACGTTCCTGGAATCCGCGGACGAGGCCGGCGGACCCGCCGAGCCCACCGGGCTTCAACCCGGCAATCGCGTGGGCCCGTACGAGCTGATCCGGCTGCTGGGCGCCGGCGGCATGGCCGAAGTGTGGCTCGCCAAGCGCGCCGATGGCGCGTTCAACCGCGAGGTGGCCTTGAAGCTGCCCTCGCATGCGCGCGTGCGCCGCGAT
>Ga0210400_10001379_pt1 | contig 24160 bp, 19 predicted proteins | sample IncBWH26MmetaG_FD_155456 | JGI IMG/M metagenome (GOLD analysis project Ga0210400, IMG submission 155456) | Forest soil microbial communities from Barre Woods Harvard Forest LTER site, Petersham, Massachusetts, United States - Inc-BW-H-26-M | ecosystem: Environmental > Terrestrial > Soil >...
TCGGCCTCCCCAAAGTTCTAGAGATGGTGGGGACCGGATAGGCCAAAGCCGAACGGCACTAATCGGTCAACTAACGTGGATTCACGTGGCCGGTTCCCACTCTTGTTTCTTTCGGCAAGAAATCTGGCAAAGACTTCATTGGATAGGAGACGGCCGCGGGCGGTCAGGCGGATGTTAGCTCCCTGCCGTTCGATGAGGCCGTCGTGCACGCATTGTTGGATGGCAGACTCCCAAGTGTCGACCGGGATGAACTCTTGTCGGAGGCGGTCGAGATCGATGCCGCGATTGAGGCGCAGACCCAGGAAGAAACTCTCTTCGATTGCCGCCTGCGCGGAGACAGGCGTTACCGTATGCGGCTCGCGATTCATGTAGGCGTCGAGCGAGTCGGGAGTTGCAAAGCGGACGGCTTGGCGAAGGTCGCCCTCGATGCGGTCGATGGCTGGCGCGAATTCAGAGTTGCGGTGGCCCCCGGCAACTGCCGAGCTGCGCTCGGCTTGGACGGGCGAGGGCGCCCGTCCCTCCACTAGCTCTAGCATCGAGTGCGCATCTACGCCGAAACCTAGATAGGGCTGGCGGGTCCAATATTTCAAGTTATGGCGCGACCCGTTATTTTGCGACCGAGGCGCGACGCGGGCGAAGTTGGAAATTTCGTACTGTGCGATGCCGGCGGCGGCTAGCATCTCGCATGCCTGCTGGTAGAAGTCCGCTGTCTTATCGTCGTCGGGTACAAAGTGGGCGTGGTAGCGGGCTCCGCCGGCGATCAATTCTCGGCCCAGGCGAGAATCCTCGTCTACTTCGAGCATGTAAACGCTCACATGTGGAACACCGGTCGCAATCGTCTCCGACACCGAGAAGGCCCAGCTTTCCACCGTCTGGTGCGGCAAACCGGCAATCAGATCAATGTTAATGTTGCCCAGGCCAGCGTCTCGCAAGCGTCCGATCTCTTCGAGAACGGTCGACCGTTTGTGCAGCCGTCCCACGGACTGTGCTTCCGGATCGACGAACGACTGCACGCCCAGGCTTACACGGTTCACTCCGCATTGCAGCAGGGTTTCGATGAGAGCGGGGGTAAGCGTGCCCGGAGCGCATTCGACCGTGATCTCGGCATCGGGCGGGACGGCAAAATGAGCGCGCACGGCGGCGAAGATGCGCAGCAGTTGCGGGGTATCGATGATCGACGGAGTTCCTCCGCCGAGATAGATGGAATCGGCAGTGTCATCGAGTGCACATCCCAGCTGCGACGCCAGCCGGCGCGAGTTGGCGATATCTTCGAGCAGGCGGGCAACATAGTTTTCGTAAGCGGACTTCGAGAACACGTCGGAGGCGAAGTTGCAGTAGCTGCACTTGGTCCGGCAGAACGGGACCGACATGTAGAGGCCGAGGGGCATGCTGTGTGTATTGTATTGGACGATGTCTGCCGAGGTAGGGCTGACCTTGGTATGCGGAGAGTGTGAACGCCTCCCGCGAAGGTTGCTCGATTTGAAAGACCGGACACACGGCTTGAATCCGCTCACGCGCGGATGTAAATTAGCCTTCTATGGCGCAGCCACCCTCGTTGGATAGAGAGACCTCCACGCAAACGGGCCGCCGGTTGTGGAGTGTGACACTCGGTATCGCCGGGTTGCTCATTCTGATAGGCCTCATTTTCCTGCTTATAGGGAAGCATATCGGCTTTCGGTACCATTAAGGGACGGACTAGCGAAGACTGATTGAAGAGGCTGTGATATCCGTTTTGACGAGAAATTGGCGAGAACAATATGAGCGATGAGATTGATATGCTATGCGAGGAGTGCGGCCAGACGTTTTCAGCCTTCCTACACGAAATGGCCGACAAGAATGCGAAGGTCGTATGCCCAAATTGCAGGGCGAACCGCGACTGCAATTCTCCAAATGCCGCCGAGCCTGTGGCGCGATCCGTCAGAAGGATTTCGTAAGGCTTCTCATTTAGAACGGATGCGCGCTTCCTTCGTCGGTGGGTTCAGGAGCTGCACAGGTACGAACAGCCGTGCCCAAGTGGCGCAGCTTCCTTTCTGGCGGCCGGGGCATCCAATACAAATGGGAACAGATATGAACGATGAGAAGGTTGATCTTTTGTGCGACGACTGTGGTCAGACGCTTTCGGACTTCCTGAACGAAATGGCCGAACAGAATGCCAAGGTTGCAACGTGCCCGAAGTGTGGCAAGATCCATGATTTCCCTTCAAAGGCTGCCAAGCCCGGGGCGCGATCCGTCAAAAAGATTATTTAGGGTGTCACTTTTGTGCCCGTTCGTCGACGCAGCTGCGTGCTTTCGTGCGGCGTAACCAACAATCTTCCTGAACAGATTCCCCGCATTCTTTCTCGCCTCCAAGCTAAACTAAGCGGATGACCGACTCCTCCCCCAACGCTCTGGCTCGCGCGTCTTCGTCCTACCTGCGTTCGGCGATGTATCAGCCCATCCAGTGGCATGAGTTTGGGGAGGAGGCTTTTGCGGCGGCCCGGCTGGCGAACAAGCCGATGCTTTTGGATATTGGGGCAGTTTGGTGCCACTGGTGTCATGTGATGGATCGCGAGTCGTATGACGATGCCGAGGTGGCGGCGATCGTCAACGAGAATTACATCGCGGTGAAGGTGGATCGGGACGAGCGTCCGGATATTGACAGCCGGTATCAGGCGGCGGTGGGCGCCCTTACCGGACAGGGCGGGTGGCCGCTGACTGCTTTTTTGACACCCGACGGGAAACCGTTTTACGGCGGGACCTACTTCCCTCCAGCGGACGCGTATGGACGCCCCAGTTTCAAGCGCGTGCTGCTTTCGATTGCTCAGGCCTATCGCGACAAGCACGGCGAGGTGCTGGAGCAGGCACAGATGGTCGAGAGCGCAATCTCGCGGGCGGAATCGTTTTCGGGAGGCGGCGGGAAGGTATCCGCGACGGTGATTGACGCGATAGTCGAATCGGCGGGGAAGATGTTTGACGACGTCAACGGCGGATTTGGCAGTGCGCCCAAGTTTCCACACCCGGCGGCGCTCGATCTGGTGATGGATCAGTATGTTCGCGCAAGAAACGAGAGTTCGAGCCATGAACTGCGCACTATTTTTGTCCACACGCTCGAGAAAATGGCGCGCGGCGGCGTGTATGACCAGTTGGCGGGCGGCTTCCATCGCTATTCGGTGGACGAGCGCTGGATCGTGCCGCACTTCGAGAAGATGTGCTACGACAACTCGGAGTTGCTGAAGAACTACATACACGCTTACCAGGCGACGGGGGATGAGTTCTTTGCGGGAGTGGCGCGCGACATCATTCGCTGGATGGATGAATGGCTCAGCGACCGCGCTCACGGCGGCTTTTACGCCTCACAGGACGCCGACTACTCGATGGACGATGACGGCGATTATTTCACCTGGACGCTGGTGGAAACGAAAGCGGCGCTGACAGAGGATGAGGCTGCGGTGGCGGCGTCGTATTACGACATCAACGAAGCCGGGGACATGCATCACAATCCGGCGAAGAATGTGCTTCACGTTCGAGCCCCGATTCGGGCGGGAATGGAGGAAATTGCGCGGCGGCTGAACATTGCGGAAGATCGGGCGGGCGCGCTGCTGGCCGCGGCTAAGAAGAAGATGTATGCGGCGCGCTTACTGCGTCCAACTCCGTATGTGGACAAGACGGTCTATGCGGGCTGGAACGCGATGTGCGTGTCGGCTTATCTGGAAGCCGCCAAGGTGCTTGATTTGGCGGAGGCGCGCCACTTTGCATTGCGGTCGCTGGATCGGCTGCTGGCCGAGGGATGGAATCCGGAGCGCGGAATGAAGCATGTGATTGCTTACTCGGATCCGAAGGCGGAGCGGCGCGACGACGCCGTCCCTGTCCGTGTCTCTGTACCTGGCGTGCTGGATGACTATGCCTTCGCGGTGATTGCATGCCTCGACGCTTACGAGGCGACGGCGGTCCTGAGCTACTTCCGTTTTGCGCGGTCGATCGGCGACGCGATGGTAGCGGGGTTCTTCGATCCGGCGGATGGCGGATTCTTTGATACGCGCGGTGGCGCGGCGGAGGGCGGAGCTTCGAGCGGAACGTCGAACGAAAAGACCGCACTCGGCATTTTGGGGACGCGGCGAAAGCCATTTCAGGATTCGCCGACTCCGGCGGGAAATTCGGCGGCGGCGATCGCACTGCTGCGCCTGCATGGTTACGCTGGCGATGCGTCAGCTAATGACGCGTCGTATCGCGATAAGGCGGAGCAGACGCTGGAGGTCTATGCCGGGGTGGCCGGGCAGCACGGGATTTTTGCGGCGACTTACGGGCTGGCGGTGATGCACTTCAGCCAGCCGCAGACACAAGTGGTGGTCATCGGCAAGGATGAGGCGGCTGCGGAGCTATATCAGGCTGCGGTACGGCCGCTTGGCTTGAGTGTGGCAGTTTTGCATCTGGACGCCGATAAGGCCGTCGCGCAGAACCTGCCGCCGGCTTTGGCGGAGACGATCCCGAATCTTCCGGCGCTGGGCGGCGGTCGATCGTTTGACGGACGATCATTTGCGGTGGTGTGCTCCGGGTTCGCGTGCCAGCCGCCGATTTTCGATGCGCAGGAACTGGGGCGCGCGATGGGGTCGCGGGCGCGTCCAGCGGCGTGAGTTGGGTAGTGTGAATCTTGACGCGGGTGGAGCGCCCCGGGGCTGACTCCCGTAAAGTGTGAGCAACGGCCGCATCTCCGGTTTGCCGGCTCAACCGGACTGACGTCGACTTTGACGCGCGTCGTATGATGATTCGGCGAAATTGGGTTAGAAGAGGATCGATGCATGACACCGCTGAAACTTCTTGTTGTGGAAGATGACCCCGCAAGTCTGGAATTAATGTCCGAAGTTTTCATATCTTTGAAAGCCGAGGTACGTGCGGTCAACGATAGTGAGAAAGCGGCCGGCATAATCAATCAGGAGAGGTTTGACGGAATCTTTCTGGACTTAGAAATGCCCAACCTGAATGGTTTCGACCTTGCCCGACTTGTCCGCAAGTCGTCCTCGAATAAATCTACTCCCATTATCATCGTGACCGGGCGGGACGAAAGACAAACCATGCAAGAGGTGTTTGCCCTAGGAGCCACGTTCTTTCTCCAAAAACCTGTGGACAGACAAAAGCTAAGCATCTTGTTCCGGACCGTGAGCGGTGGGATGTTGGAGAATCGACGCAAATATATCCGCGTTCCACTGCAAACTGAGGTGATTTGCACTGTCGGGTCTCGAACCATACGCGGGGTGACCTGGAATCTCAGCCAGAGCGGGATGCAGACAGAAGCCGCTGGCTTGCGGGTCAGGGACACGGTGCAAGTGTCACTCCGATTGCCCGTTTCCGGTATCTCCATTGAAGCAGTTGGTACAGTGGTCTGGGCCAGTGAGACGAGGCAGGGGATCCAACTTACGAATGTAACTGCACCACACCAGCAGTCGATCCGGAAATACATAGCGGAAACCGAGAAAGACTAGAGAAGGGCGACTTCCCCTACTTGCCCACGTGCGATGCACGTGCTTTACCGCTCGGCTGATTTCCAGGTGCTTGATTCTGAGATGTGTCTCGATCCGTTCGCTTGTTCAGCAGGCGGTCGAGCTCTTCAGCAAGTGATTGCGAATTAACCGGTTTCGACAGGTAGCCATCAAACTTTGCATTCAAGATCTTTTCCCGGTCACCCTGCATGGCATACGCGGTAACCGCCACTACCGGCAGTTGGGCCAGGCGAGGATTCTCGCGGATTTTGGCTACGACCGCAAATCCGTCCAGCACGGGCATGCCGATATCAAGCAGCAGCAAATCCGGTTGAGTCTGTTCAATCATGCGAAGCGCTTCTCCGCCGTCACACGCTTCCACCACTGTGTATCCCCGCATCTCAAGCAACTCGCGGAGCAGTTCACGGTTAACGGCATTGTCTTCGGCAATGAGGATCTTGGTCATGGCTGCCCCGCGGATTTTGCCCGCTTGCGGCTCGGAACAACCCTTGCAATCTCGGCAACGAGCTGCTGCTGCCAGGAACCATTCTTCTTAAACAGTGCCTGGGTTTCGCGACTGAGCAGAACTATCTCTTCTTGCGTCAAGGTCTTAGCAGTCATCACTAGAATTGGCAGATCCGCCAAAGTCGTTTGTCCTCGCACATGTTGGATGACCTCAAAACCGTCCATCCCCGGCATGAGAAGATCAAGCAAAACTGCACTCACCACCTTGGAAGAGAGCACTTCCAGAGCTCTCGCACCACTCCTGACGCTTTGAGTTTCGTAGCCGGCCGACTGGAGGGTTTCTTCCAACATCTCGAGCGATCTAGGATCATCGTCGACAAGTAGAATTTCAGAGTCATCGTCCTCCTGAATCGGCACGTGCTTCCGAATCGTCTCCAGCAGCACCGTCTTGCGAATTGGCTTGATGAGATAATCCGCAGCACCCAAAGCAAAGCCTACCTTCTCTTCATCAACGATTGAAACGATAATGATGGGGACGTTTGCCGTCTCCGGAGTTTTCCTGAGCGTCACCAGGGCATCGAGGCCGCTGCCTCCGGGCATCGCTAGATCTAAAGTGATGGCGTCGGGTCGTAGCTGCGCAGCTTTCTCAACCGCTTCGGTTCCCGATTCGGCGAAAGCAATCCGATATTCCGAATTCAAATAGCTTGCTAAGAGCTCACGAGCAGAAGTTTCATCATCGACAACCAGAATGAGTGGTTTCCCCGAGTTGCCGCTGGCCGTGGCTGGGAGAATGCGGGGAGGGTTTGCCGGCGCCGGCCTGGATACTTCGGATCCAGCTGGGAGCGTGAACGTAAACTGACTGCCTCTCCCCAGTTCACTCGACAGTGAAATTTTGCCGCCTTGTTGCTCGACCAATCTCTTTGTGATGGCCAGCCCGAGGCCTGTACCTTCATTCACCTCACCTCGTTTACCCTCAACCTGCCGGAACTCCTCGAAGACGACCTTTTGATCCTCCGGCCGTATGCCGATCCCGGTATCGGTCACCGATAGGCCAATTTGGTCGACACTTTCAAAGCAATCAATCTCGATTCGGCCGCCTTTTGGCGTGAATTTCACCGCGTTGCTAAGCAGGTTGTACAGGATCTGCTTGAAGCGGACCCGATCCGCGTAGACCGGCCGATCCGTTCTCAACTTTTGTTGAACCTCAATATTCTTTGCCATCGCCAATGGATGGATCGTCGAGAGAACCTCAGGCAGAGCCTCTTTCACCAGGAACGTCTCACATCGGTATTCAATTTGCCCGGCCTCGATCTTGGAGATATCGAGAATGTCGTTGATCAACTGCAAGAGGTGGGCTGAGCCCTGCTTGATATGGTTGACGAAGCGCTTCTGCTTGTCATTGAGTTCGCCGGGTGTCTGTTCGGCGAGAAGGTCTGAAAAGCCCACAATCGCATTTAGCGGAGTCCGCAATTCATGGCTCATGCTGGCGAGGAACTTACTCTTCAGATGGGTTGCGCGCTCTACTTCGCGGTTGCGGAGTTCGAGCTCTTGATTGCTGACGGCCAGGCTCTCCGCGAATTTGCGCTTTTCCGCTTCGTCCCGCTTCCTCTGAGTAACATCGACAGCTACGACAACTTCCGCATCCCGGCCCGCAAAGGTCAGAGCATAAGAAGTGATCTCTACATCGACGACGGTTCCGTTTTTTTGTCGATGGCGCCAGACTCCGGCGCTCTCATTTCCGTCTCGGACCGCGTTCACGCTTTCCAGCATAGCCGGAACATCCTCAGGTGGGCGGATGTCTTTGAGTGTCATGGCCAGGAATTCCTCGTTGGAATAGCCATACTTGCGGATTGCGGCGGCGTTCACCGCAAGAAATCGCAGTGTCTGCCGGTCGTAGACCCAAGTGGGATGGGGATTGTTGTCAAACAATTTGCGGTGGCGCTCTTCACTCTCCTGCAACAACTCCTTCGCACGCTTGGGTTCAGTAATGTCCCGGGTCACCTTGGAAAATCCGCGCAGTTTTCCGGTCTCGTCGGTCAGCGCAGTGATGACCACGCTCGCCCAGAATCGCGTTCCGTCTTTCCGTACCCGCCATCCTTCCGCTTCAACGCGGCCTTCTGTGATGACGGTTTCAAGCTCACGCTCTGGTATGCCATTCTGTACGTCTTCTGGAGGATAGAAAGCGGAGAAATGGCGGCCGACAATTTCGTTTGCTTTGTACCCCTTAATGCGTTCCGCCCCTTGATTCCAGCTGGTAATGTTTCCAGCCGGATCGAGCGTAAGAATCGCGTACTCCTTGACCCCGTTTACCAGCAGACGAAAGCGTTCTTCACTCTCTCGCAAAACGTCGTCCGCCCGCTTGCGCTGGGTGATGTCGCGCGCGACGGCGTAGATAACCTCCTGCTCGGGTACGGACACGGCATTCCACAAGAGCCATTTGTAGGAGCCGTCTTTGCATAGATAGCGATTTTCAAAGGCAAGGACTTCATGGGTTTTAACCCGGTGAGCTTGGGCACTCGTCTCTTGACGATCGTCTGGATGGATGAACTCCAGGTAAGGCTTGGCAAGAAGCTCCGCAGCAGTAAAACCCAGTGTTCTTTCAAAGGAGGGGTTCAGGCTCTTGAAAAATCCGTCGAAACCGGCAATACAAAACATGTCGACCGATAGGTTGATAAATCGGTCGCCCGTCTCCAGCTTGGAATAGAGTGAGCCCATGAGGCCGTTTATCGCCAGGCCAACAAGCAAGGCGACCAGCAGGGAGACGAGCAAGACGACAACGACGATCAGCGCGTAGCTCTTCAGCCGGTCATTCAGCGCTCCCAAATCTGAGCGGATGTAGACAGTTCCCGTTGGTTTGCCCTGGAAAATGATGGAGCGCGCCAGTCCTAGATTTCCGTCTGTGAACCGATGGTTCTGTATTTGACCTTGAGAAATAATCGGCAGGGACCCGGTCTTGCCCGCCCCATCGCGCCAGTACCCCGCGAAAGGCTGACCGTCGCGCGTGTAGATCTGGGCGTACATAAGGTTGGGATTGGCACGCAATGCTGATAAGGTATTCTCCGCGGAGTGGGGATCGTTGAACAACAGCGCAGAAACTGTGTTGTCTCCGATGATTTGGGCTTGCATGGAGACGTTGCGCACCAGGGCCGTGCGAAAGCTGTACAGGTCATAGGCACAAAAGCCCCCACTAGCCAAAAGCAACGCCACAGCACTCACCAGCATGTTAATTAAGGTGAGTTTCCTGGAGATTGAATGATGTTGGACTTTAGGCATGGCGTGTCAATCTCCGGGCGAAGAATTTCTCCTTACCGTGGTCGCCACCTTGAGCAGTTCAGAACTCAAACTCAGGCCGGCATGCTGCACAGCCGCGAGGTTGACCTCAAAGCGGACTCTCTTTCCTTCCAGGACAAACTGGAGCATGCCGCCACGCTTGGCGAACTCCGGCATGTCACTAACGGTCAAAACAGCCTGTTTGCTCAGGGCTTTGATAATTGAGTTAAGTCGGGCTTCCTCGGCGGAGCTCAGGAAAAGAATCTGGCAACTGCCCGCCTCATCGAGAGTGGAGATTCGCTTGGCGGCAACTCTCTTTCCCGCGATCGTTTCACCTGCAAGGGTGGTATCAAGAACCGGTCCAAAAGGATCCTGGCCGAGAACACAAACCGTGAAGGGCTCGTTCTGGGCCGACGCGACGTTCGCCGGCCATTCGACGAAGTGCCCAAAGTTGTAAAGATAAGCGGCCTTCACGTCGTAGTCAGTGGGCTTCGAACTCTGCGCCCGCACACACGGAACTGCGACCAGCACCCACGCCACCGCCACGACGACGAGCCACGGCCGAAAACCACGCGAACTCGAAGGCACGCGGCCTTCTGGAATATCGCGGAGGAACTCCGTGCTGTGAACATTTCCCATAAGGATCAATTCGCAGCGCGTCTCCAGGTTATCTTTGCATATACGCTTCGTTTGATCCCGACAAGGGGTCCAGGATCGCCTCCAAACTCGTTATGTCGAGGTTGAAGCAAATTCTCTCCCACGACAGAGAACTCAAGCCCTGGGGTGGTTTGCCAAGAGAAATGTGCGTCCGCGGTACTGTAACTTTTCACAGCCTGGGCTGACAGCGCGCTCGCATAACGATAGGTCTGACCAAACTCAAGTTTTCTTGGCAGTTTCACGAAAGACTGAACTACCACTTGGTGCTTTGGGCTCGATCCCACATAATTGTGGGCGGTGGTGGGGTCATTGCTTCCCGGCCCATCTTTCATGTGCATCTCCAGGTGCGAATAGGATGTTTTCAGTTCCCACCAACTCACGGGCTTCCAATCGGGCGTCACTTCGAAGCCCTTCGTAGTGCCTCTGATTCCGTTACTGGTGAGCAGCGGAATCACCGCATGAGCTGGCGATGGCGTGTTTTCAAGAAATGGCGTGCCTACTTGAAAGCTATAGAGATCACGATAGCTGTTGTAAAACAGCGCAAGATCGAGATAGAAGTGAGACGTCGCCAGGGCTCGGAATCCGGTTTCATAGGCGATCAATTCTTCGGAACGAAAGTGGCGGTTGCCGTCGACGCGCAAATAAATGGGGAGCGACGTCACCGTCACAAAATCCGTAAGCTGAATGTCCTCGTCGATACGGGAGGGAGTTCGGACCGCTCGCGTCACCGAAGCCCAGAAGGACTGTCGGGGCGTGCGGTTCCATAGCAGACGCGCGCTCGGTTGCACCTCGAAACCGTTGTAATTGTTATGCTGGAACTTCGAACCCAGGGTAAGCGACAGCCGGCGGTCAAAGAAAGGAATCTCATCCTGCACGAAACCGCTGTAGATCTGGTCGGTAAGGCGGTGCGGCAGGAAATCAATCGTCGGGACAGTTTGCACATTATTTGACGGACTCAGACGCGCGCCCACGCCCCAGAGAAAGTTTTGCTGCCCCGGCAGGGTCAGATGATGGAGGAAGTCGATGTCGAAGGTGTCACGAGTCTCTCCGAATTCAGGCTCGAAATGGTTCGTGCGGTCAAAGTAAGCCTGAACCTGGAAGTCCGATCGATCGTTCAGCACGCGCTTCCAGCGGGCCAGGAGATTCCCTCCCGTCAACTGCGCGTTCGCATCAACGGTTACTTGTGAGGGTGGCGAATACAGTGCATAGGTGGTCGTTTCTCCGGAAATCTCGCGGTAGACGTCGCCTTGAAAGGTAAAGGTATCGCGGGTGCCCCGTTCCCAATCCGTACGGAACCCCGCCTGGCCCATTCGCCAATCGTCAAAGTTCCTCTGGTCCGAGTGGAACTGGGGACCACGAGTGAAGCCCATGCCGTAGATACGATAGTTGAAACCCCGACCGTTCCCGCCCCCGTATCGGAAGCCGCCGGTGCCCTGCTCAACATTGCCGCCTCCCAGGGACAACATCGACCCCTGGGTATCTCTGGCGGTCTTGGTGATGATATTAATCACTCCGTCAACGGCGTTCGCTCCCCAAATGGTGCCGCCCGGCCCACGAATCACCTCAATGCGCTCAATATCCTCCAGCGGAGTGGCCTGAACCTGCCAATAGACTCCCGCGAAGAGAGGAGTGTAAACGCTCCGTCCGTCGATAAGTACGAGCAGTTTGCTGGCTATCACTGCTCCAAACCCGCGTATGCCCACCGACCAGTGATCCGAGTCGACTTGGGCCACTTCAACGCCCGGCGCCAGGCGCAAGACTTCGGGAATATTCCGGGCGCCAGACCGGCGGATATCCTCTTGGGTAATGACAAAAACGGCCGCAGGCGTCTTCCAAACCGCCTCGGGCTCTTTGGAGGTGGTGGTAACTTCGACGTTGCCTAGATCCGCCAGGCTCAGCTGCTTCAGGGGTTCGTCGGCCTTTGGGAGAGTTTGCGGATCGGCTTGGCTCTCAGCGACCAGGCCCGCAAGCAAGAGAAGGACGATCACAACGAGGGGACGCCAAATCGATTTCGCGGGCGACAATTGATCTGCTTCGATCGTAACTCCAGTCGCGACGCGCCTGGCGTAAGTAGAAGGACAACAATGACGGTTCATGATAAGTATCCCCTGCAAAATATTCCTGCCCCTCAACTCTGTGCACCGGCCGCGGCTCCACGAGAGAGAAAATCTGCCGTGCCGCTTCTGACCAGGCGCTCGAACTGATCGAAAATGCGAGGGTCCCACCAGCCTTTGCCTACTTCTTGTTTCATGGTTTGCAACGCATCGGTGATGGAAAAAGCCCTCTTATAGGGCCTATCGGTGGTCAGAGCATCATAGACATCGACCACCTGCAGTACTCTGGCGGTCATGGGGATTTCCTCTCCCCGAAGTCCATCTGGATACCCTGATCCGTCGAATTTCTCGTGATGGTGTCGAATAATCGGAAGCACGAAGCGAAAGGATTTCAAAGGCGAGCAGATGCGCTCGCCTACGACGGGATGCTCTTGGATCAGCTTCCATTCGTCCGCGGTCAACCTGCCAGGCTTCAGGAGAATTGCATCAGGCACCGCAATTTTTCCAACGTCGTGTACAATTCCGGCGCGCCGCAGCGCAATGAGTTGATCTTCAGAGAGCCCGAGGTGCTCGCCCAGGCGAGTCGAATAATCGGATAAGCGTTCACAATGACCATGGGTGTAAGGATCTTTGCCTTCAATGCTCCGGGCCAACGAGAACAGGACTGACTCCGCCCGCTCCAACTCGTCCGTGCGCTGCTTGAGCTTCAAAAGGGACCTTACGCGCGCGAGGAGTTCGGTCCGATCCAAGGGGCGACTCAAAAAGTCATCCGCTCCAACCTTGATGCCTTCCAACCGATCCTGCTTGTCAGAGAGCGCCGTAATCATGATCACCGGAATCAAATACGTGTCCGGGTTGTTCTTGATTTTCTCGCATACCTCAAACCCATTCAGGTGAGGCATCATCACATCCAGAAGCACCAGATCGAATTGAGTCCGAGTAAGTTCCTCAAGCGCAGCTGCGCCGTCCGGCACAGTAATCACTTTGCACCCCTGTGCTGTGAGGAGTTCTTCTAATAACTCGCGATTTGCGGCTTGATCATCGGCGACTAGGATGGTGCCCGTGATTGGCTGATGTGAGGGATGGAACATTCTTCACCACTTATTTCTGCATGTGTGATGTAAGCGTCGCATGGAAAGAAGGGCAAGGGCTAATTACTGAGGTCACAAGTTCCATGGGAAAGGTGAGCGCCTGCCGGAGTTTCAGTCGCACGCGCGACGGCCATCTGCCGGGACCAGCATTTACTGTTGGTGAAGGCCCTTATCACCGGTACTGACTCAATCAACTCACTCGCAACCGGTTAGGGATGCCCCAACATCACTCCTCGTAGATCGGCCAGTGTTTCCGAAACTGCGGATGGCCTAGACGGGCTACCCGGAGAAGTGGCCGCACTCAACATTTCGATTGGGGGAACACGCATAACTCCCGAGTGGTCGGCAAACCGGAAATTACCGCGTAGGAATTTGCGCTATTCCGCGCCATTCCATTGTTGAAGTTCGAAATCTCGCTGCAGGGCTTCCCTTCTGGCCCTTGAAGTTCCCTGCCTTGGCTGCCGATGAAACTAGAAGGCGGCGCGGCCACGTCATGTCTTCTAACCTCCTCGATAACCCGAAGCTGTTCCGGCATGTGGTGGAAGACTTGCCGGTGGGGATTTACATCGTGGACCAGGAACGGCGGATTCGTTTTTGGAACCGCGGCGCGGAACACCTGACCGGGCACCTTGGGCACGACGTTGTGGGACGCGTCCTGGAAGATGTAGTGCAGGCCTGCGACCGGAAGGGCAACAGCTTGAATGGCGAACGCTGCCCGGTGACGATGACCCTCAGCCAGCGGCAGCCCCAGCGCTGCAGTGCTTTCTACCTGCACAAGAATGGGCACTGCGTGGCGGTGAAGGTTCGCACGCGGCCGATACTTGAATACGGCGACGCAATCGGCGGTGCGGCGGTTCTATTTGAAGAAGCGTTTGTGAACCGCGAGGAAGCGCCCGGACCGCCGATGTACGGTTGTCTGGACGCAACTACGGGAATCCCTTCGCGCCGCCTGACGCGAGCGGTGCTGAGCGAATGCATGGCGGGCATGGAGGAATCGCATATCGGCTTCGGAGTGCTGCGGATTCGAGTGTTGGGGCTGGAGGAGTTTCGCTCAAAACACGGCCCGCAATCGGTTGTGCCTTTTCTGCACACTGCAGCGCAGACTCTGCGAAACAGCCTGGAGGCGGAAAACTTCCTGGGATGCTGGGGAGAGAGCGAGTTTCTGGTGGTGCTGCCGTCGGCGAGTCCCATGATGGTGGCGATGACGGCTGAAATCCTATCGAACCTGCTAAGCCACTCGGAAATCTCGTGGTGGGGGGACCGTTTCCTGGTTGAGGCTGAGGTGACCTATACGGTGGCCATGGCGGGCAACGACCTGGAATCGCTGCTAAGGGAGATGAAGCCGTCGCACTCGAGCGGGACGGCGAAGGCAGTAGCGGCGGGCGCGGCCAGTGAATCCGGGCGCCGGCGAGGATGATGCGTCATGTTTTCGATCATTGGGATCGTGGTTGTTTTCGGCTGCATCGTGGCAGGCTACCTGATGGAGCATGGCAACCTGAGGGTGCTCGTCCAGCCGGCGGAATTGATCATCATCGCCGGGGCGGGCCTCGGTACAGTGCTGATCTCGAATCCGGTCCACATCCTGAAGCAGATGGTAAGCGGGCTCATCGGGGCCTTTGGATCATCGAAGTACGGCACAAAGCGCTACATCGATTTATTGAAGATGATGTATCAACTGCTGCAAAAGGCGCGCAAGGAAGGTCTGGTGGCCCTGGAGACGGACATCGAGGACCCTGACAAAAGCCCGCTGTTCGCCAATTATGAGGACTTCGTGAAGGATCGTCACGCCGTGGCTTTCGTCTGCGACACGATGCGAATGGCGGTAAGCGGGGGCGTGGAAGTATTCGATTTGGATCAGATGCTCGATGCGGACATGGAAGTCCATCATCACGAGGCGAACGAACTGGTGTCAGCGTTGAGCATGGTGGCGGATTCCCTGCCCGGGCTGGGAATTGTGGCGGCGGTGTTAGGGGTAGTGATCGCGATGGGCGCAATGGGCGGACCTCCGGAAGAAATTGGACGCAAGGTCGCGGCGGCTTTGGTAGGGACTTTTCTGGGCATTCTGCTGTGCTATGGGCTGGTCGGACCGCTCGCGTCTCGCATGGGCAAGATGGCGGACGAGCAACACGCATTCATGATGGTGTTGCGGGTAACCATGGTGGCGTTTCTGAAGGGTGTCGCCCCGATTATGGCGGTTGAGATTGGACGCCGGACGGTGCCCGGACATGTACGTCCTTCGTTCAGGGCAGTCGAGGAAGCTTGCCGCGGCGCGAAAGGCGACGCTGCGGCTGCGGGCGCGGGATAAACACCGGGCATGCCTACGCCACCCATCATCATCATCAAGAAAACCAGCGGCCATGGCGGCCATCACGGCGGCGCCTGGAAAGTCGCTTATGCAGACTTTGTCACGGCCATGATGGCTCTGTTCATCGTGTTGTGGTTGATGAACAGCAGTCCGAAGGTCCAGGTGGCAGTGGGCGGATATTTCAAAGATCCCAGCGGAACCGCGAAGAAGGTCGGAACCGGTCTGGCCGGAACTGGGGAGAATCTTCAACCGCCAAAGCAGGACATGGCAAAGCTGAAAGTGGAGTTGCAAAAGAGTGTCCAGAGCATTACCGACATCGATAAACTAAAAAAAAATATCGAGATGACGGTGACCGCGGAAGGTCTGCGCATCGAGTTGCTGGAATCGGCGAAAGGAACGTTCTTCGAGAGCGGGAGCTCCGCGCTGAACGCGAGCGGGCAAGAGATGTTGGCGCTGCTGGCCGCGGAATTGGGAAAACTTCCCAACCATATTTCGGTCGAGGGACACACCGACGCCAAACCTTTTACGGGCAAGCGCAGCTATAGCAATTGGGAACTCTCGGCCGGCCGGGCGAACTCGGCACGGCGATTGATGCAGCAGTCGGGATTACGAACCGATCAGGTCTCGCAAGTGCGGGGCTTTGCGGACCAACGTCTGCGCAACTTAAAGGATCCACTGGATCCTTCGAACCGGCGGATCTCCATCATCGTGCAATACATCAGCAGCAATACCGACGAAGCAGAACCTCCCGGCGGCGATACGAAAGAATCAGGAGGGGGAATGCCGTCAGCAGAAGGCCCGAAGCCGGAATCTGAAATCGCGGGTAGAAAAGACGAGAAGTAAAAAAATGAGGCTGGCCACGGAGGCCAGCCTGGAAGATTGCTTTCGTGATGCGAAATGTTACGTCATCTTGCTTAAGTGGTTATGTACATCTCGCGACTACGCGTCGCACATCGGATGACTGGGAGGACACAACGGTATCGGCCCCCCGGGAGTGGGAACTCTCGGGACAGCTCCATACGCTAATGTACCTACCAGACCTACCAACAGCAGTAACGCCCTGAGCGAACGTTTCATTGGCTTACTTTTCTCCTTAGGGTCTGCTTACGACTGACGTAAAACTGCCAGCCTTCGGCGTCGCGAATTATACACACCCCTGCAACTTTCTGATTAATAGGAGGTTACTTCGAGGAGTAAGACAATGCCAACCTCTGGCGGGCATTCCGAAGATTGACGGCTTCGCGAGGGAGGCCATGGGCCCGCCTTTTACGCTGATTTCTTAAGGTTATGGTCGAATAGAACTGCGGCGATTATGGCCCCTGGAGAGGGGGTTCGGGGGCATCAAAATTTCCTCTTGACAAGGTTCCTGCGCGGGACTGTTTTTGATGGATAACGAGGTTAAGGCCGGGTTTTGGAACCGGCAGCCGCGGAGCTCGCTTTGAGTGGATTACCGGGCCTCTTGAATGGGATATCGGCTTCTGCAGACTCCAGATTCGAGCTTCGCGAAAATGCGCGCTCGACCATGCCTTCGAACATTGGAATCAGCGAGTCGGAAGGCACCGGCTGTTGCAGATCCGCTAATCCCTGTTCCCAACGTTGGGTCTGCAAATGGTTGACAGCTGCTATGCGCACCGCTTTGCGGGATAGCGAGTAGCCCAGCCAAATAAAAATGGCAAAGTTGTACGCCCCCATATTGATCAGGTTGAGGATGCCCTGCTTAACAAATCCCCCCGAATTCAACGCATAGAGCAGCAATTCCACACCGGCGAAGAGTCCAAAGCCTAGAGAGATGCCAAAACTGACCTGCTTCCAGGAAACACCCAGGAAACGCGAAAAGAGGAGCAAAAAAAGAATAAGGCCAAGCTGCACGATGCGAACCGAGCGCTGCAGTGTGGTGAGGGCGTGCACCAGGGGACTCTGATCGAAAGAATTTGAAAAGGCGACCACCACCGAAACCAGCAGCATTACCACGCCCGCCCACTTGAACAGGAGAGTGCCCAGATCTTTCAGCGTGTGGTAGGGGCGGAAGACATCTAGGAAAACCTCATGAATAACTTTGAAGCCCAGAACGGCGTTGACCGCTTCGCCGAGCCAGAAAAGACCGAAGTACAACTTGTAATTGCCGGTGAGCCAATTGGAACTACCGGCGAACCAAAGCGGAAAGATGACTGCAAAATTCGCAACCTGCGCCAGGAGGAACAGAAAAAACACCGGAAACTGCCGGTGCAGCTTACGGCGCCATAAGATTATCGCCGCCGCCGATTGCAGGATCGGTTGGGCGCACCACAGATAAAGCACGATATGGCTGTGCAAGGTCATCGGTAGATGCAAGGGAAGGACGCGACTAACGCAGTAACTAGCCCGCTTCTCAGCCCTTCTCCACATCCTCAGGCAGGTAGCCTGTCGGGGTCAACCCTCTTAGGTAACCTTGGTAACCATTACCTTCCGGCCAGCTACACTTGACGAGTAAAGGGCGGGACGGGCCTATCCGGCGTCGGGGGTGGAATGCAGGTAGGCGCGCATCATGCGCACTTCATCGTCTTTTTCGTCGAGGTCGTGAAGAAGAATGTCACGCAGGGAAACGACGCCCTTCAGTTCACGTCCCGAGCAGACCGGCAGATGCCGGAAGCCATGTCGTTTCATCAGGGTCATGCAAGTTTCCAGGGGATCGTTCGGAGCAACGGTCAGAGGATCTTCGGTCATAACCTGGCTGACCGGGGTACGGGCGGGATCCTTGCCGCCGACCACCACACGGCTCATCAGATCGCGCTCGGAGAAAATTCCGGCCAGTTGGCCATCCTGAAGAACCGGTACGGCGCCGATGTTGTGCTGCACCATCAAGCCGGCGACTTCGAGCACGGTCTGGTGGGACTCGGCGGATACGATGACTTGATTCCTGAGCAGATCACAGATCAACATTTGCACCTCCCGTGGATGCACCTCCCGTGGACTTCGCCGGAAAGCGGCGTGCCCGGCGAACGGTGTCAATTCGTCTTGACTGAAGGAAGCAAAACCGCTTTATCTCCGGACCCGCGGCGGAGTATATGTCGAAAATCGCCCGGAAGGAAGTAAAAAATGAATTGTGCGGTCACGGGGCAAGGCCCTGTCACCACACAGACTAGATGCTTCGACCCGCACCCACAGAAATGACGTAAGATCTGGCGGCCAAAGCACCAGGGAGTTGACCCGAGCTCTGGGCAGTAATAATCACGTTGTAGTCTTCACTGGCCCGAAGTCGACTGAAAACCGGTGTCGCTTCCTCAGGCTTGGCCAGCGCCAGGTATCGCAGGAAGGCAAAGACGTCTTCCGTGGGCTCCAATCCCGGCGCTACGAAAGAGAGTTCGACATCTTCGTGATGGAAGTGCCATCCGAGAGAGGCCGCCAGACACACGGCCCGCTCGTACATGTCGGGATTCAGGACTCCGGGGGCGGGGTTGTCAAACACGATGCGGAGTTTGCGTTCATCTTCGCGGCTGAACTCGCGGACTTTGAGCGCGCCGGTGCGGGCCGTGGCTTTCCAGTCTACATGGCGGGCTGAGTCGTCAGGCATGTACTCCCGGATGAGATAAAGATCGTTGCCGCGGCCGCTCACAAAGGTTTCAAACTCGCCGGTGACCATGGGAAGAACTTCGCGGAAGTGTTCGGTAGCCTCGACCACGGGATAGACGATCACTTCGCGTGCCAGGTTAATCCGCCGCGTCTTCATCAGGAAGGAAAAGGGAAAACGCGTGGCCAGACCGAAGTTCTTTTCGCAATAGCGGCCGCGGGCAGGAAAGCTGATCTCCAGGTCCGCGCGCAATTCCTCTCCAGGAGCGAGAAAAGGGAAATACACGGATTCTTGCAGGATAGGTTTTTCTGCTTCTTCGCGTACGCGGCGCAGGCGGCGGTCGGGCAGGCGGAGCCACTGCTTCTGTGGCGCGCGGTTGCGGGGCCAGGCGAAGGTATAAGCTTCCCAGCGCCACTGTTCTTTTTTCTTGCGCTTGGCGGGAACCACGCGCACGGAAAAGGAAGGCAGCCACGAACTGGCGTTGCGCAAGAGCAGACGCGCCAACATCGGACGCGCGGCAAAAACGTGTTCGGGCAAGTGGACGTCGAGCGTGAGACTTCGGAGCACCAGCGCCGAGGCGATCCCGGAAACCAGGATGGCCGAGAGCAACGCGGCGACAACAACGTAAAGCAAGTTGTTCCCAGTGTTGATGGCGGCGATCCCAATGACGACGCTGATCAGGATGTAGATCATGCCGGCGCGCGTGACATCGTAGTGCATCGCTTCGCTGACACGGGCGGCGACAACGCGCCGCGCCAGGTAGGGCACCGTGGTCAGCCCCACGAAGGTGGCCAGCAATAGCGCCGCCGACGCCAGAATGATCGTTCCCCAGACGCTGCCCGCCTCGCGCGTGACCGTCGAAAACAGCGCCGTGCCGAACGCCAGCATCAGGCCCACGATGGCCAGCAGGAATCGCACCCAGACCTGGGAAAGACCCAGGCGCGGAAAGCGAGGCGTAGCTGGGCGTGGCTGGCTGTTTTGCATGCGTTCGGAAATCACGCTGTCAATCACGTTGTTCTCGGGTGCCGGGCCATGCTTCTGCCAGCATATGACGGCGGCGGGGCGAGTGGAAGTGACGGAAGATACTCTTGCCCGAGAGGCAGAGCTGGCCGAGTGAAGTTGACCGGGATTCGTTCGTCTACTGGGGATCGGCGCTTCGACTCTCACCCGACTCCGCTGCCCTTCGGACCGCGGCCAGCATCTCCTGCCGTATCAGGCCACTGAACGGTCTGATCAGCATCCAATACGCGCGAAAGCGTCGCCTTGTCGCGGCATCCGCGCACAACACTCGAGTCTCGGTCCTAAGCTCCGTAGCGCCGTCCGCCCGTATACGCACCTGGAAGTTCCATGCCGCCTTCGCGGTTCCCGAAGGGGCGGGCGCAAGGAATTGAACTGGGCTGGTTGCGCGCAGTTCGCCACGGGCACGCCAAAAGCGACCCACCGTGCCGAGCACGAGTTCTTCGCCGGGCCGCTCCTCAAGCAGAGCAAAGCCTTCCGAGAGCATGGCGTCGAGAGTAAAGGGCTTCCGAAACAGATCGTCACGGAAGCGGCGCCATGTCTCAATCGGTCGCGCCGGAAATGATGGGAGTGTTCGTACTGCGTAGAGTGCTCGAGTAACCCCCCAATGGGCGAAGTCAGCGGTCCACAGGCTTGCGTAGACCCTCGCCGGAGAGGCGCCGATGCGGATGGCATAGCTCGTTCGCACGTCGAACTCAGGCAAGTAGTCATCCAGAAGCATGCGCCGCATCCTCACTCTATGATCTTGGATCTTGCCGGGTGCCAATGCATTTCCGGACCGTCGGCGCAACATCGCGATTGCACTAACCGTAATCTTAATTTCTATGGTGGAGATATCGCTGCACCCTCTGTCAGAAAATGACTGACGCGCCTTTGCACGGTGTCAGCGTCAGTGTAATCAAGATCGCCATCGACAAGTGGTCACAGGAGAGCGAAAACAAAGGGCATGAGGAAAGCTTGGCTGGTGTTTTGCCTGCTTCTGGCCGGTTGCGCGGAGAAGAAGCAGCCGGTTGCGGCGACCCCGCCTCCAATACGGAGTCAGCTGCCACCACCCGTTGCCGAACTCATCGAACACTGCGTAGTAGTCAAACAGGAAAATGCCAACACGGTGACCTGCAGTTGTCTGCCCGTGACCACCGTCATCGATTCAAAAACGGGGCACACCAAGCTGGTTTGCAAGAAAATGAAAGAGGAGAAGTGAGACGGCAGAAACCCGAAGTTCATGCCGAGCGGATAGTCGACAAACCGGAAATTATTCCGGTTGTTCGCGCAAAACCGTAATTGCACTAACCATTCTCCGTACAGGCTGGGGCGTCAGTCATTCGCCGAGGGAGGGTTGCGGCGATGTCTCCACCACAGAAACAAAATCACGGCCAAGGCGACAATCAACACGACGATATTGAAGCGCTGCATAACGCGCGCGAGACTGCGCCAATGCTGCCCGAACAGATATCCGGCGCTGGCGATGCAGGTGACCCAGAGGGCCGCACCAAGGAAGTTGAAGAGCGCAAACGCTCGCCAGTGCATACGCAGCACGCCGGCCAGGGGTCCGGCGAAAACGCGCAGGCCGAAGACGAAGCGGGCGAAGAAAACTGCGGCGGCTCCATAGCGGGCGAACATGTCCTCGCCGCGTTTCAGCGTTGACGGTGAAATCCGAAAGACGCGTTGATAGCGATCGAGCAGCGGACGACCGCCATAGTGGCCGATGGCATAGCCGATGTTGTCGCCGAGCGTGGCGGCGCAGGTGGCAACCACTATGATCCATCCGATATGGAGGCGGTGCTCGGAATAGGCCAGAAAACTTGCCAGCAGAAGAGCAGTCTCGCCCGGCACGGGGATGCCGGCGTTCTCACAGAGCAATGCCAGAGCCACGGCCCAATAACCGTAGGTGGCGACGAATTCGCGCAGCGAGTGAAAAATTGTGATGCCCATGGAATTGATGAAACAAGTTCCCAGTTCTCAGTTCTCAGTTCTCAGAAGATCGGGTTTGACTGACGACGGAACTGGGAACTGAGCACAAGGAGCGCCAATCAGGAAATCGACGAGTGCACGGTTGAAATCCTCGGGCGCCTCTTCATAGGGCAGGTGGCCGACGCCCTCGAGTGCTACCAGGCGGGCGTCGCGAAAATTTCGTCGTAGCGGCTCGGCGGATTGAAAATAAACAGCGCGGTCGTTGGTTCCCCAAATCAGAAGGGTAGGGTAATCGCGAATCGTGGGAAGAACGCTTTCCAGTTCCGCAAGGTCTGCCGTCCAACTCTTTACGACACGCAAGCCGTGATGGAACACGCGATTCTTGAGCACGGGCATAAAGTAGCCATCGAGTGAATCGGGTGGAATTTTCGAGGTATCGCCGAACATGCGGCGCAGCCCGAAGTCCTGGAGCGAGCGCCAGCGCGCGAACGTGTGGCGGAAGATCATGGAGCCCAGGCCGCTGCCCACAAAGGGCGCGAGCCGCCTGCCATGCCGTGACCAGGGATTGACGGGCGCCACCAGCACCAAACGCTGCAGACGGGAGCTTTTTCGCTCCGCATCTCTTTCCCCACTTCTCTCTGCACTTCTCTTCGCACAAACCGCTGCCACCATAATGGCGACACCCCCGCCGTGGGAGGTACCCAGCAAATCGAAATCCGCAATGCCGGCCGCATCCGCAAATTGCAACACGCGCTCGGCGGTTGCACGTGTGGTGCAGTCCAGGCCGTCAGTGGCAGTCGACAACCCAGCGCCCAGATTGTCGATGGCATAAACGGTCGCATGAGCCGCCAGCGCGGGAATGGTAAATCTCCAGGAAAAGGAATACCCCATCAGCCCGTGAATCAGGATGAGAGTCGGGCCTGATCCGGCCTTGAGGTAGCGCATGCGCCCGTCGGGGAGTTCGAGCCAGTGCTCTTCAATAGCAAATCCGATTTCCTCGTCACGCGGATTTGCATCGCGTGCGTCGGCAAGGGTACCGACGAATTTTTCTTCGGGATGTTGCGTTTCGGTGGGCAACGAAGTCCTCGCAGACAGAGTCTCACTATGTGATACCGCTTTGGGGGAGCTGAAAAGTGGCTCCCCTTCTTTACTTAGTACGCGCGTGCGTGTCTTTAGGGCGTGTCTTTAGTACGCGTCCCGGATCAGTTTGACACCGCGGCGATGCCAGCCGGAACCACTGTCCGCGCTTTCTTCCGTTTCTTGCCCAGCAGCTTCTTCAACACTTTGATGCCTTTATCAACGTGTTTTTCTTCCAGCAGGAACGGCGGCAGAAAGCGCAGGACGGTGTCCTGAGTCACGTTGAAGAGGACGCCCTCCGCCAGGCCCTGCTCCACCAACTGGCGCGCGGGAATGTCGAGCACAAGGCCTTGAATGAATCCGCGGCCGCGCGTTTCGCGAGTGGAGGCGTACTTGTCGACCAGTTCCTGGAGTCGCTGATGCAGGTAGCCGCCAACCTTCACGACGTTTTCCAGCAGGTGCTCCTCTTCGACAATCGCCAGATATTCGAGCCCGACGCGGCAGGCTAGCGGACCGCCACCAAAGGTGGTGCCGTGTTGTCCGGGCGAAATCGCGGAGGCGAAGTGTTCTTTCGACAGAAACGCGCCGAGCGGCACTCCTGCGGCGATCGGCTTGGCGATGGTGACGATGTCGGGAACCACTCCGAAGCCCTGGAAGGCGAACATCGAACCGGTGCGCCCGAGGCCGCACTGGATCTCGTCGAAAATAAGCGCGGCTTGATGCTGGTCGGCAAGCGTCCGGCAGGCGCGCAGGAAGTCTTCGGAACACTCGAGGATTCCGCCTTCGCCAAAGATGGGCTCCAGCACGATGGCGCAGGTGTTGGCATTGACGGCGGCGTGTAGCGCTTCGACGTTATTCTGCTCAACAAAGGCCACGTCTTCGAGCATCGGCTCAAAGCCCTTGCGATACTTTTCCTGGCCGGTCAGGGACATCGCGCCGAACGTTCGGCCATGATACGAACCTTGTAGCGCCACCAGTTGCGACTTAGCATCGCCGCCCGCCTTGTGTCCGGCGAGACGCGCCAGCTTGATGGCGCCTTCCATCGCCTCGGTGCCGCTGTTCGAGAAGAAGGCGCGATCAAGTCCCGAAAGCTGGCACAGGCGTTCGGCAAGTTGTCCCTGATACTCGTTGTAATAGAGATTCGAAATGTGAATGACACGGGCCGCCTGCTCGCGGATGGTCTTCACGATTCGAGGATGAGCATGCCCTAGCGCGTTTACCCCCAGCCCGGCCACGAAGTCGAGATACCTTTTGCCTTCGAAGTCGTAGAGGAAAACACCTTTGCCGCGCTCAAAGGCGACGGGATAGCGATT
>Ga0210400_10001380_pt1 | contig 24154 bp, 15 predicted proteins | sample IncBWH26MmetaG_FD_155456 | JGI IMG/M metagenome (GOLD analysis project Ga0210400, IMG submission 155456) | Forest soil microbial communities from Barre Woods Harvard Forest LTER site, Petersham, Massachusetts, United States - Inc-BW-H-26-M | ecosystem: Environmental > Terrestrial > Soil >...
AGCAAATGGAAGTCTGGTTCTCCCTGAGAGGAACCCCGGCTGAGAAGCCAACACACGCGGCGAAGAATCAGAAGGAATTTACACCCGCGCTCCTCCCGAGCGCGTCGGGAGAGCTTTTGTCCTCTTGCCAAAGACCTATCATGGAAGTCGGCTTACCGGACAAGTTCGTTCCAGTACCCACGTGGACGGTTAGGGCGTTAATCAGGACTTAGAGTTTAGAAATCGCGACCTTTTCATTGCATATCGACAATCACTGCGACGCCTTCATCCAGAATCGCTAGGCGACGGCCATCAGGACTAATAGAAAAATCAAAATCGCGGCTGTAGTTAATTGTGCTCACCGGAATAGAGGCAATTTCTTGGCCGGTTTCGGAGTAGACCACAAGTCGACGGGCAACCATTTTGCCCCCTATATCGAGCGCCCTGGAGCCGCCGCGCCATGTTTGCACGATAAAGGCAAACCGATCACCTCGTTCGTCGGACGATGCCAAGTACGGCCATGACCAGACAACATCGTGTTTCGGCATTTCCTCACGAAACCTTACTTGCCCGTCAGGTGCGACGAGTTCTACGCCCCGCCCTTCCTTCGGAGTTCCAAGTAGCAGAAGTGCTTCATCATTCAGCGGAGTGACAAAACCTCCCCGCATATCCAGTGGCAGTTCTACATCGTGCACTCCGTCGCAAAGAGGCCACCGTCGCACGTCAGTCGAAATGTTGTCGCTTGATTTATACGAGAATTTGTCTGTAATCACGCCAGAATGTGGACAGTCTTGAACCAGATGTGGAGGAGTTGAAGATGCGTCCAGCATGGTGTTGGTGCGGACGCCGCGATCGTAATCACGGTCGGAAAACTCTTTTGAGTGGGTGCTGACGGTCAGAGTGCGACGGCTAGGTGACTGGCTGATATTGCAGTTCCTCGGACAAGGAACGAGAGGATGCCATTTCCGGGTTCCGCCTTCTTCCGACATCCATTGAAGTGCATCGTTAGCGCGGGCAAAAATTTGGTCGTTCGGACCAAGATAGAACCCATTTGTGAACAAACTGTTTGTGGGCAAGACGAGAGAAAGGTCCACTTCACCATCCGACGTGAAGCGCAGGATATGGAAGGAGAGTCCGGGTTCCTCACGGGCAGCCAAACTGTATTTGTCACGCACGGTGAAACCGATCAAAACGCGGCCTTGATGGTCAATGGAAACCAGTTTGCGACGTGTGCCGCCCGGTTCCCCACGTTGTTCTTTGGGAAGTGGTTGCCATGCGTAATTCTCAAGATTGAATCTTAAAACTTTCGCAGTTTTGGATTGCGCGTGAAGGTGGTCAAGCGCCCCTAAGAGCAGCAAGACCAATGCCGCATAAACTCTATGTCGATTCCAATACATCGCTTAACTCTACATTCTGAGGAAACAGAAAGCGATGGGCCAAGTCCTGGTTAGTCGGGTTACCGGACAAGTCCCGTACCAGGACTCCACTTCTCCGAAACTTGGGGACAGGAACGTTTTCCGTTTGTGAATTGGGGTCAGTTCTACAAAAAATGGCGCGCCCGGCGTGATTCGAACACGCGACCCTCGGATTAGAAGTCCGATGCTCTATCCAGCTGAGCTACGGGCGCTCCCTTTGGAATTTAACATGATTCGCTCTTGTTCGACAGGCGGCCTTGAGGCCGTTGCCGCCTAAAACCGGACCTCTTTGCGGGCTTCTTGACTTCATTTGAATAACTGATACAAGTGAGTGAACGATCCAGCCAGTCGAGGCAAGCGCTGAAGGGGTGGGGTACTTCTCCGGATGGTTTTGGCTTCGCGTATCGTTTCCCGGCTGCTTCCGCTGGCGCTCGTGCTTGCCACCGCTCTCGGCGCTCTGCTTCTTTGTTTTGCTCCTCCACTGAATGCGCAATCGACAAGTGCCTCGCTGACGGGACGGATTACCGACTCGAGCAAAGGCGTCGTCCCGAATGCGCTGGTAGCGGCGATCAACACCGGAACCCGGGTCCACTACGAGACGATTACGAATGCGACGGGAAGTTATTATGTGACGGATCTGCCGCCGGGCACGTACCGGATCGAAGTCGAGAAAGTGGGATTCAAAGCGGTGATCAAGTCGGACCTCGTTCTCCACGTGCAGGACGCGCTGGAAATTAATTTTGAGATGGTGCTTGGCTCGGCGTCGGAAAGCGTAACCGTGCGGGGAGGGGTGCCGCCGCTGGACACGGAATCCTCCACGATCGGCACCGTGGTGGAACAGCGGAAAGTGAATGAGCTGCCGCTGAACGGCCGCAACGTATTCAACCTGATCGAATTGGCAGCGTCGGTGGTGCCGCAAGGGAGCTCGACCGGCACACCGGTTGGCGTGAATCCATTTGGCTGGGGCAATTACCAGGTGAATGGCTCGTTCGGGAATGAGAGCGCGGAATTCCTGGACGGCCAGCCCCTGAATATCGGTTACATCAATCTGCCTATCCTGATTCCGACGCAGGATTCGATACAGGAATTTCGCGTGCAGACCAGCAACCTGGGCCCGGAATGGGGGAAATTTTCCGGCGGCGTAACCAATCTCAGCACCAAGGCCGGCGCAAGCTCCATCCATGGCGAGGCATACGAGTATCTCCGCAACAAAATATTCAACGCGAACGATTTTTTTCTGAATGCGGTTGACCGGCCAAGGCCTCCCTGGGTGCAGAACCAGTTTGGCGCGAACGCCGGCGGGCCTTTGAACATTCCTCACCTTGGAGGAAGGAACAAGACATTCTGGTTCGCCAGCGGCGAGGGATTCCGCTTGCGGACCAGCCAACCGTTCACCGCCACTGTCCCCGACTCCCAGGAAAAAGCGGGCATTTTTTCGGAGATTTGCAAATCGGGCTTCGCGGCGGGCATCTGCAACGATCGAGGCATAGACGCAAACGGCAAGCCGGTGTTGATCGATCAGATTTACGACCCGTGCGGCGGAAGCGTGAACGCGCAGGGAGCTTGTCCCGGAAGCAGCGCGACTCCCACCCCCTTCCCGAACAACGTAATTCCCTCGACTCGAATAAATTTCACTTCACAAAGACTGCTGAACCTTTGGCCTGCGGCGACAAATCCCGGTGCGACGACGAACAACTTCACCACTGCCGCGCCCACTGGCGGAGACCACAATCAGTTTGTTGGACGCCTGGACCATAACATTACAAATAAACAAAGGCTGTTCCTCCGTTTTAATTATTGGCATGTTCTGGATTTGCCCATCGATCCCCTGGGAACGGGGCTATGTGCCGACCGCTGCGCCGAGGACTATCGCACCAACGCGATCGCGGCGGGATATACGTACAACGTCACACCCATGACAATTTTGGGGCTGAATGCAAGCGTCAGCCGGTTCACTTACAACCGGAACCCGAAGAACACCGGATTCGACCTGACATCCATCGGCTGGCCGGCGAGTTATAACCAGTCCGTGCCCGCCGAAATGCGCACACCGCCGACTCCGTGCGTGGCAAACTTTGCCGACAACATCATGTGCACCCAGGGTCAAAGCTTCATTCAGGACCGCAACACCCAGTTTTATATCTCCCCGAGCATCTCGATGTTACGAGGCCACCATCAATTTCATTTTGGGTTTCAGCTCGAAGTTGGGCGAGACAATTATTCGCAGTCCAACATCGCCAGCGGGGCATTTGATTTCTGCGTCTCCGGCCAGGCTTGCTTCACTTCCCTGCCCGGAGTCTCCGGGACGGGGCTTTCGTTTGCTGATTTCCTGCTGGGTTATGCGGACAATTTCAACAATCTTGAGAATCATTTTTTTGCGCAAGCTGTCGTTCCCTCCTTCACCGCGGGCCAGCAGATTTATCGCGCGTTGTATTTTGACGATTCCTGGCGAGCTACGCGCAGGCTCACCTTGAATCTGGGTCTGCGTTACGACCTGCAAGGCCCGTGGTCGGAGCGCTTCAACCGTCTATCGTATTTCAATCCGAAAACAACAAATTATCTGACGCAGTATCTTCCCGCGGGCTCACCACCGCTTCTCGGGGACGCTTTCCTCATCGGCCCCGGCAACCGCAACAATCTTCCCCTCCGAAAGCTGGATTTCTCTCCGCGGGTCGGGCTTGCCTACAGCATCGACTCGAAAACCGTAATCCGCAGCGGTTATGGAATCTTCTGGATACCGGATTACGTCTCGTTCAGCCTGAATCCCCTGAACGACATGGTTAACGGAGGGGCGACAACTTACACCGGGACGGTGGATGGTACGCACCCGGTAAACACGATTGCGCTGCCCTTCCCGAACGGCATTGCGCAGCCGCCGGGAAGAAACCTTGGCACAACCGGCACACAGCAATTCCTGACGCAGGTTGTGCAGTCTATTACGGAAGTTGATCCTGATAATCACCCCCAGGGCTACCTGCAGCAGTGGAATCTGGACGTTCAGCGCGAACTTCCCGCGGGCTTTTTTGTGTCCGCCGCGTATGTAGGCTCACGCGGAACGCATCTGGCGCAATATTCCCAACAGATTAACCAGATACCGGACGCATTGCTCGCGCAGGCTGCGGCGCAGGTGAACCCGTCGCTTCCGAACCCCAGACAAAATGTGATGCTGGTGCAATCGACGCCGAATCCATTCTTCATCAACGGTCAGGCACTTGCGCTTGCCGGACCCACGACCACTTTGGGACAGCTACTCCGGCCGTATCCGCAGTACGCGGGCGTTCAACTTGCGGGTCAAGGATCGTATGACAGCATTTACCACTCGTTTCAGCTCACGGTGCAACGCCGTTTTGCGGATGCCGGATCGTTGCTGGTCGCATACACAAATGCAAAATTGATCAGCGACACGGACACGCTGACGGCCTGGGTGGAGACGGGCGTGGGAGGCATTCAAGACAACAACAATCTGCGAGGCGAGCGTTCGTTGTCTTCGCAAGATGTTCCGCAACGCCTGGTCATCAGCTACGTCCTCGACCTTCCGTTCGGAAAGGGGAAGAGGTATCTCTCTAGTGCGCAGGGATGGACGGAAAGACTCGTGGGAGGATGGGGAGTGGACGGCGTAACAATTTTTCAGCGCGGCTTTCCGCTGGTCTTTACGAACGGCCAGGTGAACGGGACGACACTGTTTGGCGGCGGCTCCCGCCCAAATGTGATTTCGGGTTGTGTGGCCGGAAGCCCTACCCAGCCGATTGCGGAATGGTTCAATACAAAGTGCTTCACGGCGCCACCCGACTTTATTTTCGGGAACGAGCCGCGGGTGGACCCCAGGCTGCGAGCCCAGGGAATCAGCAACTTTGACTTCGCGCTTTTTAAGAGGGCACGCTTTGGGAGCAACGAACGGCTGGGGCTGGAGTTTCGTACGGAGTTCTTTAACCTCTTTAATAGGACGCAATTCGCGCCCCCAAATACGGTTTGCTGTACCGCAAACAATCCAAATTTCGGGGTAGTGACAAGTACGGCGACCGGCACGAATCCGAGGCTGGTGCAGTTTGGACTGAAATTCCTGTTCTAGCGGTTGGCCTGCGAATGTTGTCCCTATTGATATTATTACGTCTCCCTTCGCAAGTTTGTACCAGAAACAAAGATATTCGCCCGCATCGAAAAATCTTCTCCTTTACCCGCCCGTTGGTGTATTGTCTTGAAACCATCGGGGCTTCGTCGGGGAAGTTCTCTGCTGGCACGGTCGAACTGTGTGTGGCACCGCGTACCGGCCGTCTACCGGGGTCAACCCATGAGCACTTTACCGCAACGACGTGCGCTCACGCTTCCCGTTGCCTTGGCCCGGGGCCGGGAGCTATCCGCTTCTTCACCAGAACTCCCAGGACTACCCAGACCAACCGACGATGAAGCCATGCATCGCCTGCAAACAAATGATGCGACGGCATTGGAAATTTTGTTTGACCGGTATGCCCGCTTGGTCTTTAGAATCGCGCTGGGAGTGGTGCGTGACCGTGGTGAAGCCGAGGATGTGGTCCAGGAGTCCTTTTTCCATCTATTCAGGAAGTGCCTGCTCTATGATGGGGCAAAAGGAACGGTAAAGAATTGGGTGCTTCAAATTGCGTTGCACCGGGCATTGGACCGCAGAGCTCATCTGGCGCGCAGAGGATTTTATGTTGGTACAGACACGGGCTCGCTTGGCGATACATTGTTGGGAGAGACGGATCTGGACCGCGAGATCGGTGCGAAGTTAAACCGAATCCAGCTGGAGAAGGCCTTTGACGAACTGCCGGAAAGCCAGCGCGTCACGCTTGAGTTGTTTTATTTTGAGGGTCTGGATTTGAGGGAGATCAGCCGGAAGCTCGACCAACCCCTCGGAAATACGCGGCATCATTTCTACCGCGGATTGGAGCGCCTGCGTAGGAGCGCGTTTGTGCAGAGGCTTCGGGAAACCAAAAGATGCTAAGGATTCAAGACGGCGGCGAAGATCACGAAAAATACAAGGAACTATGCGCCCTGGCGGCCGCGGGCAGTCTTGCACCCCTGGAATGGTCCGAATTGCGGGTTCACCTGGAACTTTGCGAGCCTTGCCACGAAGTGTTCGCCCAATACCAGATTTTAACCACGGAAGGAATGCCCGCACTTGCCGAGAGGTATCTCGGAAGATCGGAGCGACTCGACTGGGACGATTCGAGAGTACGCGAGCGCCTGTGGGCGCGTATTCGCGGGCAACAACACATTTTGCCGGAAAAAGGAAATCCTCCTCCTGCAACGATCCGGCAGCATTCACCACTGGCTAGCAAGGTCCGCCTGCTCGCAGGATTGGCGACCGCGGCCGGCCTGCTGCTCGCCGTTGCGTCTGGTGCATATCACGTGGGTACACGAACCCATCAACCGGCAATCGTCGCCCAGACTTCCACAGCTTTGGAGCAACAATACCAAAAGCTTTCTGAGCAGAAGCGAGAAGCCGATGAATCGCTTGCCACGCAGGCGAAACGATTGGCTCAACTTCAGGCCGAAAGCGCGGAGAAAGAGTGGGCGCTCGCCAAGCTCCGTGCGTCCCTGCGCGATCTGGAGACTCGTTCGAATGAGTTGACGATGGAGAGCAGCCAATCCCAGGCGCAGCTGAAAGAACTGACACAGCAACGCGACGATCTGAACTCCAAGTTGCAAGCCCTGGGCCAGGCTTACACCAATAACCAGAGCGAGCTAGCAAACCTTCGTTTGGAACGCGACAAGACTTCGCTGCGAACCGCTTCCCTGGAATCCAAAATTGAAGATCTCGTGGCAAAAAATCGCGATCAGGACCGCCGCCTGAAGGATGCGGAACAATATCTCATTTCAGACCGGGACATCCGCGAATTGATGGGTGCCAGAAAACTCTATATCGCCGACGTTTTTGACGTGGATGGCAGTAGCCGCACACAGAAGCCGTTTGGGCGGGTGTTTTATACCCAGGGAAAATCCCTGATTTTCTACGCGTTCGATCTCGACAGGCAACCCGGCGTTGTGAACGCCAGCACGTTCCAGGTCTGGGGGCAGCGTGAAGCTCCCCAGGGGGAACCTGCCTCCCCGATGAATCTGGGTATCCTCTATTTGGACAACGAAAATAACCGCCGGTGGGTCATGCGGTTTGATGATCCCAAGCAATTGGCGGAGATCGACGCCGTGTTCGTGACCGTGGAGCCCCGGGGCGGGAGCCACAAACCGACCAGTAAGCCATTTTTGTACGCCCTGCTCCGCAATCAAGCTAACCATCCCTAGATCAATCCCCGCAGCCCTCCCGCGTATCGCACGTCCTCCGGTCCGCGTTTGTCCCGGAATGTCCGTGTTCAGGCCTAGTACCGAACGCGCTTTAAATCACAGACCTATGGGATTGGTACACATCCCTTAATGTTTTCGTACTAGTTGGCAGAACACTAATTTGTCGAGGGCATGGTGTGGCAGTTGAAGTCCGATCGAACGGAGCTTCACCGTTGTAGTGTGTCTGCAGGAGGCGGTGAAGACGCGCAGTGAATCGTGAAAACGAGGAGCGTAGGGGATGAAAAACTGGCGTTTAGCTGTATTGGTTGCATTTCATTTAACACTTTGCCTTTGCGTAGCCGGGCTCTTTGGCGAACCACTCGCCGCCCAGACGACATACGGATCGATTGCCGGGTCAGTTTCGGATGCCTCGGGTGCGGCCATCGCCGATGCCCAGGTCACCCTGACGAACCTGGCTACTGCGGAGAAGAGAACGGCTCAATCGGGGGCCGACGGCCTGTACGACTTTGTGAACCTGCTGCCTGGCCGTTACAGCATCTTGTCTGAAAAGGCAGGGTTCAAGCGCGTCACCCGCCCGGAAGTTATCGTGGAAGTAGGACAGGCCGTTCGCATCGACGTCACCCTGCAAGTCGGCGACGTGAATCAGACCATCGAGGTCACCAGTGAAACGCCGCTTCTGCAGGCGGAAACTTCTTCGATCGGGCAGGTGGTTGAGGAGCGCAAAGCAACGGAACTGCCCCTTAACGGCCGTAACGTTTTCAACCTCATCACCCTCGCCCCGTCGGTCGTCCCACAAGGAAGCTCCGGCGGCACGCCCGTCGGAGTAAATCCCTTCGGCTGGGGAAACTATCAGGTGAATGGCTCTTTCGGAAATGAAAGCGCCGAGTATCTCGACGGCCAACCTCTTAATATCGGCTACATCAATTTACCCGTAGTAATTCCGACGCAGGATTCTATTCAAGAATTCAAAGTCCAGACCAGTAACCTGGGAGCGGATTGGGGCAAGTTCTCGGGCGGTGTCATGAACTTCAGCACCAAATCGGGCAGCAATGGGTTGCACGGAGAAGCCTACGAATATCTGCGCAACAAGGTGCTGGACGCAAATGATTTCTTCTTGAATAAAAACCACCTGAAGAGGCCCCCATTCACACAAAACCAGTTCGGCGCGAATGCGGGCGGACCGCTGGTCATCCCACGTGTCTACGACGGACGCGATAAAACGTTCTGGTTCTTCAGTTGGGAAGGCTTCCGGCTCCGCACCGGCACGGCATTTACAACCACAGTGCCGACTCCGGCCGAACGGGGTGGAGATTTTTCGGCGATCACTACACAAGTCGTGGATCCCTGCGGCGGTACGGTCTCGACCCCCGTGGCTTGCCCCAATTACGGCGGGCCCGCGACCCCCTTCGCGGGCAACATCCTGCCAACCGGCCGGCTGAATCCAACTTCTCTGGCATTGCTGAAATACTTCCCGTTGCCCAATGTGCCAGGCACAATTACCAGTTCCGGTATCGACACGAACAACTTCGTTACTGCGACTAGCGGTGGCGGTAACCAGAACCAAGTGGTTGGACGCATGGACCAGAGGATAACCGACAACCAGCATATTTTCTTTCGCATTACCTATTGGAACGTGCTGGATTTGCCGGTCGATCCCTTGGGCACAGGCCTGTGCGCGGACCGCTGCTCGGAAAAGTATGCGAGCACCTCCCCGGCCGTCGGCTACAACTGGACGGTGACGCCAAACACAATCGTTGCCATAAACGCCAGCCTTAGCCGCTTTGCTTACAATCGCGCACCTACTAACTCCGGATTCGATCTCACTACCATCGGGTGGCCGGCGCAATACAACGCTGCCATTCCCTCCGGTGCGCGGACGCCACCTACTCCGTGCGTGTTCCAATTTGCGGACAACATCATGTGCACTCAAGGCCAGAGCTTTATCACGGACCGCAATACCCAGTGGAATCTCAGCCCCAACATCACCCTGGTGCGCGGGCGGCATACCGTAAAGTTTGGATTCCAATTGGAGATCGGGCGGGACAACTATGCACAGACCAACGTGGCCAGCGGCGCCTTTGCGTTCTGCGGTTCCGGCCTTCCCTGTTTCTCACATTTTAGTTTCTCCGATTTCTTGTTAGGTTATGCAGACAACCCTAGCAGCGTCGAGAACCACTTCTTCGGCCAAGCTATTGTCCCTGCGCTGGTGGCCGGACAGCAAATCTATCGCGGGTTCTACGTGGACGACACGTTCCGCCTGACCAACAAACTCACTCTCAACCTTGGCCTTCGGTACGAATTGCAGGGACCATGGTCAGAACGCTTCAATCGCCAATCCGATTTCAACCCGAATGCGGTGAGCTGGCTTGCTAACCCCGCCGTCTCTGCAGGTTTGACGTCCTGCGTCACAACGGCCGGGACTCCATGTGGCCTTCCTGGTCTGAAGGGAGATGTGTCTCTGGTCAGCACGAGTCAGCGCACCAATATTCCGCTTCCGAAGGATAACGTTGCCCCACGCTTAGGGTTCGCCTATAGCTGGGATGCGAAAACCGTTATCCGCGGCGGTTACGGAATCTTCTGGATTCCCAACTACGTTTCCTTTGGGCTCAACCCCAACAACGATTTCGTGAATGATGCTACGACCTCTTTCACCGGAACGGTTGATAATGTCCATCCTTCAAACACGATTAACACACCGTTCCTCCCAGTGGTTGTGCCCCCGGTCGGTCGTACGCTCGGCGTGCTTGGCACTCAACAATACGCCACCCAAGTCGTTCAGAACTTCACCATCGCCGACAGGTTTGATCATCCGGCCGGTTACGTGCAGCAGTGGAACATTAACATCCAGCGGAATCTACCTTGGAACTTCTTCGTTTCCGCTGCCTATGTCGGTTCGAAGGGCACGCACTTGGCGCTCTACGACTCGCAGATTGACCAGATCGGGAATAACTATCTGTCCGTGGCGGCCACACAGTGCGCTGCTCAGGAGGCAATTACGAACGCGCGTTGCGTAGCCAATGCGGCGGGGGCACCCTCCGTGTCACTGCTGCAGCCGGTCCCAAATCCGTTCTTTGATTCAACTTCGAAGACTGCGTTCGCGCTGTCCGGGCCAACCACGACCGTTGGACAATTGAGCCTCCCCTTTCCGCAATATACTGGCTTGAAACTCGCCGGCCAGGGGAACTACGACAGCATCTATAACTCGCTGCAACTCACGCTCGAGCGCCGGTTTGCCGGCGCCGGGTCGTTGCTGGTTGCCTACACCAATGCCAAATTGCTCACCAATGCGGACACTCTCACCAACTGGCTGGAAGCCGCAACGGGCAGCATCCAGGACTTCAACAATCTGAAGGGCGAGCGCTCCCTGTCTTCGCAAGACGTACCGCAGAGACTCGTGATCAGCTACGTTCTCGACCTCCCCTTTGGCCGCGGCAAGCGTTACATGTCTGACGTAACGGGTGTGATGGATAAGTTGGTTAGTGGCTGGGGAGTTGACGGCGTAACCGTATTCCAGAAGGGGTTCCCGCTGGTCTTCTCCAACGGGAATCCAAATTATACAACGTCGTTTAACGGAGGCTCACGCCCCAATCTGGTTGCTGGTTGTAGCAAGGGTGCGCCATCGGGCGGACTCGCTTCAAAACTCAACCAGTGGTTTAACACCGCTTGCTTCACTTCACCCGCGGACTTTACCTTTGGCAATGAATCTCGCACCGACCCAACTCTACGCGGCTCTGGTGTAAACAACTGGGACTTCGCATTGTTTAAGCGCACCAACTTTGGCCCGGACAACAGACTCGGATTAGAATTTCGGACGGAATTCTTCAACCTGTGGAACCGCACCCAATTCGCACCGCCGAATACCAGCTGCTGTTCGGCAGCGAACACCAACGCTGCATTGGGACAGACTCCAAATGCAACTTTCGGCCAGGTTACGAGCACTTATCCTGGCACCAATCCACGCTTGATCCAGTTCGGACTCAAGTTCATCTTTTAACCACCCCGGGAGCGCCAGGTATGGATGCTGAGAAGTATCCATACCTGGTGGCTTCTTCTTTAGTTGTGATTGGCCTCGATTGGTTCTCCCCCGAATCGGAAGACTCACCTCACCCTGGCTTCGTGTTAGCCTATTCCCGCATCCTAAGAGACGATACCTGCCACTGCGCTGCGGTACTGCACGCCCAAGGAGATACGCGAAGAGATGCATCGCCGACTTACGCGCCGTGATTTTCTGAACTACGCGGCGATGGCCGCCGCCGCGCCAATCTTTGAAATCAAACCGCTGCGCGGCATCGATTTTCTCCTGCAGAACTCCCCGACACCGCGAAAATTCCTGATTGAAACGATGCCGGGCGGCGTTGCGCTGTTTGATTACAACAACGATGGCCTGCTCGATATTTTCATGGTCAACGGCGGCAGAATCACGGAAAGCCTGCACGTGCCGGAAAATTTCGAGCGGAGCAATCCTCGCTATTGGAATCGCCTGTATCGCCAGAATCGCGATGGGAGCTTTCTGGATGTTACCCAGGCCGCGGGGTTGGCCAGCGCGGGGAATGGCAATTACGGAATGGGCGTGGCTGTCGGCGACTATGACAACGACGGCAATGCGGACCTGTATGTGACCAGCTACGGCAAAAATATTCTCTACCACAACAACGGTGACGGCACGTTTACGGATGTAACCTCCAAGGCGGGTGTGGCGGGCGGAGGTTGGTCTGTTTCCGCCGGCTTTTTCGATTACGACAATGATGGGAGGCTCGACCTATTCGTCACCCGCTACATGGAGTGGGACTCCGATCACAACAAGATTTGCGGCGGCGATTGGCATACGTATTGCCCGCCGAACGCGTTCCCCGCGACCACCTGCCTCCTCTATCACAATCGCGGCGACGGCACGTTCGAGGATGTCACCGAACGCTCCGGCCTGGCTGCAAAGAAAGGTCGGGCGCTGGGCGTGGCGTTCGCGGACTACGACGGCGACGGCTTCACGGATATTTTTGTTTCGAACGACGGCATGCAGCAGTATCTCTTCCACAACAATGGCGACGGGACGTTTACGGAGTGCGCGCTGGAATCTGGCGTGGCGTTTACGGCCGACGGCAAAGGAATGTCCGGCATGGGAACCGTATTTCAGGACTACGATAATGATGGCCGCCCGGACGTGCTCGTTACGGTATTGCCGCGCGAAATTTACAGCCTGTATCACAACGAGGGCGGAGGAAATTTCAATTACGCCAGCCTGGAAGCAGGGCTGGGCACCATGACCTCGATGAGTTCCGGCTGGGGCGTGGGCCTTGAGGATTTCGACAATGACGGCTGGAAGGATCTGTTCGTCGCTCAGGGCCACGTGCTGGACAATGTGCAGGACATTGATGCTTCCCTGCGCTACAGGGAGCTGCCATTGCTTGCTTTGAACCACAAGGGGCGCTTCGAACGCGCGGATTCCGGCGTCACCGAGCCACTTGCGGCCCGTGGCGTGGCCTTCGGCGATATCAACAACGACGGCTCCATCGACGCCGTAATTTCGTGCCTCGGCGGTCCGCCGGTTCTCCTGCTGAATCGCGGCGGCGGAACGAATCACTGGCTTACGATTTTATTGCAGGGGACACGGAGCAATCGCGACGGCTACGGAGCCCGGGTGAGCGTGAATGGACAAACGCGCGTCGCAACTTCGGCGGGAAGCTACCTTTGCGCCAATGACAAGCGAGTGCATTTCGGGCTGGGATCCGCGGAGAAAGCCACCGTTGAAATTCTCTGGCCTTCGGGAGTGAAGCAAATTCTAAACGACGTTCGCGCCGACCAATTCCTTTCCGTCCGCGAACCGGAGCGCTCATGATTCATCTGTTTTTGTATGCCTGGCTTGCCGGGCAAGCCGGAAATTCCGAGGCGATACAGCATCTGCAGGCGGGCCTCGAAGCGCGCAAGCAGCACCAGGTCGAGCTGGAAATTGCGGAGTTTCGCAAAGCGACAGAGAGCGATCCCAACTCGGCGGAGGCTTACGTGAATCTGGGCAGTGCCTACCTGGAAAAGCGCGATTACGGCGCCGCGATCGCTCCGTTGAAACGTGCGCTCGAGCTTAGCCCGGACCTTCCCGTCGCTCACCAACTGATCGGCTATGCGCTGCTGGCGCAGGGATACTCGGCGGAGGCGATTCCGCATTTGCAACGTGTCGGCGCACTGGACGCGCTCGGAATTGCGCAGCTTGAAACCAACCAATTGACTGAAGCTGTCTCGACTTTCACGCAAGCCTTAGCCCAGCGTCCGGGCGACCCGGATCTGCTTTACTACCTGGGACACGCGAGCGGCCTGCTCTCCAAGGACGCGATTGATAACTTGCTGGCGACTCATCCGGATTCCGCACGGGCGCACCAGGCGCTTGCGGAAAACTATTATGTCCTTCGCCAAATGCCACAAGCCGAGAAAGAATATCAAGAGGCCCTGCGGCTGCGGCCAGAGTTGCCCGGACTGCATCTGGAACTCGGGCAAGTCTATGCCAACTCCGCGCAATGGCCCAAGGCAGAGGCCGAGTTTCGCGCGGAGTGCAAATTGCGGCCAGGAAACGCCGAAGCAGGCTATCGGCTGGGTGCGGCGTTGCTCCAACAAGGCAAAGCTCAAGACGCACTTCCCGAGCTGAAAAGATCCAATGAACTGAAGCCCGAAATGCCGGAAACTCTTTACTCACTGGGCAAAGCCGCTTCGCTGAACGGAGACAGCGCCACAGCCGAGCGGGCGTGGCTGAAGGTGATTGAGCTCGAAAAAAATACTTCCCTTGCCGCGCAGGCACACTTTGGACTTGCCGGCTTATATCGCAAACAGGGGAAATCCGCACTGGCGCAACATGAGATGCAGGAATTCCAAAAACTTCAAAGCACGATCGGCCCACCTCGTTCCGAATAGCCAGCAACTGAATCGAATTCTCGGTAGGCCAAAAACAACCCAGCGCCGCGGCATTTTTGCCGGGCGCCGGGCGTTCAGGTGGTTTCGTTTTTTTGAATTTAGAAGCGGAAGACCACGCCGGCCGACGGCTGGGCGGTGTGTGTGGTCGCGCCGGTGTAAAGCGCTCTCACGCCGAAATCGGGCCGCCCGTAAACGAACCCGCGATACTCCGCGCGGAACGAAAAGTGGTGCGTGAAGTCGTAGTCCACTCCTCCTCCATAGAGGAAGGTGGCTTTCGACTGGCCTCCTGCTCCCAGCACGGTCGCTCCTCTGGCCTGCGTCGGAGCGAAAGCCAGTGCTCCGGTGCCTGCGAGAACGTAAGGATTCAGTCGTGCCGGGCGCCAGGGAAGGTTCACTACCCCGGCAGCCGTAGCCCGGTGTACATTCGATTGAACGCTCAAAGTGCTGCCTGGTGCAATATTCCGTTGAGTCTCCCGATCCCTGCCGTAACTGACATCGGCCGAGAACCAGCTGTTAAAATGATAACGATAACTCAGGAGGAATCCGCCCCCATTGGTAGTGTGCTGAAGCACTCTGTTGGTGGTGGAATCCTTCGTGAAGTCACCAGTGCCTTGCGCGCTGAATTCCTGCTTGCCACGCTCGTCGTCTTGGGCGCTGGCGCTGGCGACGAACATGAAGAATATCCCGAACACAACTGCGGCGATCGATCTGAACTTCATTCTTGCTTTCTCCCTTAGTTGGACTTGAAACTATGCGACCACCTGCACCAAGCAATCGCATGGACCTCCTGCACTTCTAAAGCGCCCCCTTTTTGTTTGCCACGCTTCATTTTTGAGCGGCACCCAGTCCACACCGGACTCGCCGCGCAATTCCGGCAAGCAAATCCCTTGAATTACTGTTTAGCGTAATTTTGGGGCCGTCATTAGAATCCGCGGCCCTGTCAACTTTCGACCGAGATGTCTAATTGCAGCTCATCTCATCTGTTTGCCCTGGCATTCTGTTGTTCCGCTCACCCCGGACTCTGTACCGGGATTACTGCTATTTTGGCTTATCCATCCGCCAACTTTGATGAGGGCGGGCGAACGGAAGTTAGGAACGCGCGGAAAGTTTTTTTGAAAGATGCACGCGCTGCGATTTCAACTGTCACATGGCCGGCGAGTGACAGTTGCTCGCGTGCCGGACCAGATTCATAAGTTGTTTTTCTTGAATCCAGGGATCGGGTAAAAGTCGCCGCTTGCTACAATTTCAGGAAATAAAATCCATAAAATGGTAGTGGGGCATGTTCGACAAAAATGAAACTGTGGCTCACACCGACAGCCGTTGCAGTTCCCTTCTGACATTCGCATTGACACTTGTTGATTGCTCTTAATCCGCCATTCTTGCCATGCGTCCAACGCCGCGCGGATTGTGCAGAAATGCAAACAGGGCTAGAGTGGAGACACACAGACAAGCCAATTGATGTCCGTTGCTGGGCCCATTACCCAATCGCGAAAGAAGCGCTGAGCTATGGCGAATCAAGGTATCTACAGCTGGGTGGCACGGCCCGGGGTGTCGCCCGCAGCGCCTTATGGATTGGCGATCGCTTCGGTGACAGGCGCGCTCGCTCTGGAGCTGCTGTTTACGCACTTTCGTCTGCCACACACCTTCGCCGGGTTCGCGCTGTTGGCGATCGCGATCACGTTCTGGTATGCCGGCACAAAGCCGGGCATCGCGGCCGTCTTGCTGGCGATTATTATCCGCAGCTATCTGTTCGAGGCTGAAATCCCCACCATCGCGCGGGTTCTTTACGACCTCGTATTTATCATTTTTGCCGTGCTGATGAGCTGGCTGAAGCGCGGGCGGATCGAACTTGAAGAAAAAGTGGCCGGACGAACGGCGGAGTTGACCAGGGCAAACGAAGAGTTACAGAATGAAATTGCCGAACGCAAAAAAGCGGACGAAAAACTCAGGCGGAGCGAGTCCTATCTGCTGGAAGGCCAGCGCTTGGTGCACATGTTCAGCTGGGCGCGCAATCCGTCAACGGGCAAAATGGCCAGCTCGCCTGAAATACGCCGTATCTTTGGGGCCGGGCCCGAGGACGACGTTTCCACGGCTGAATTCATTCTTCGCAGGATTCACCCGGAGGATCGGCCGGCCGCTGAGCGCGAATTTGCACATGCGGGGATCGAGAAAGCCAGCTATGAGTCCGACTACCGGATTATTCTGCCCGATGGTTCGATCAAGCACATTCACACGATCGGTCACCCCGTTCTCAACGAGTCTGGCGATATCATGGAATTTGTCGGGACTGCCATGGATGTGACCGAATCGCGCCGCGCGAGGGCCGAGCTGGAGACCGCGTTCGAGGAGATCAAAAAACTCAAAGACCAGCTTCACGACGAAAATGTGGCGCTGAGGGAGCACATCGACCAGGCATTCATGTTCGAGGAGATTGTGGGCTCATCTCCTCCGCTGCACACGGTAGTCTCCAAAATCCTGAAGGTCGCTCCGACGGATTCGACCGTCTTGATCAGCGGGGAAACCGGCACCGGCAAGGAACTGATTGCCCGCGCGATTCACCGGCGTTCGCAGCGCTCCAGCCGCGCGTTTATCGGCGTGAACTGCGCTTCCATCCCCTCGACACTGATCGCTTCCGAATTGTTTGGGCATGAAAAAGGCGCATTCACGGGCGCGCTGCAGCGAAAACAGGGCCGATTTGAACTCGCGCACTCCGGAACCATTTTTCTGGATGAAGTCGGCGAACTCCCCATGGAGACGCAGATCGCGCTGCTGCGTGTTCTCCAGGAACACCAATTTGAACGGGTGGGAGGGGCCCGGGCGATTGCAACCGATGTTCGGATAATTGCCGCGACCAATCGCGATTTGCGGGCGGCTATCGCCTCCGGCACATTCCGGGCTGACCTTTTTTACAGGTTGAATGTATTTCCGATCGAGGTGCCTCCGCTTCGAGAGCGGAAGGATGACATTCCCATGCTGGTGGAGTATTTCTTGAAGCGCTACGCGGAAAAAGCGGGCAAGCAGATTTACAAAATCGAAAGAAATACCATGGAGCTTTGCCAGACATACCCGTGGCCAGGCAACATCCGCGAACTGCAAAACATTATGGAAAGGTCGGTGATCCTCTGCAGCGGGGCTACCCTTAGGATCGACGATGCATGGCTGACAACGGAGATGCAGCCTTCCCAACCGGATTTGTCCGCTCCGCTTGCCGAGACCCTCCAAAACCAGGAAAAAGAAATTATCGAAGCAGCCCTTGCCGCTTCAGGGGGAAGAGTGGCGGGCCCAAATGGAGCCGCGGCTAAGCTTGGAATTCCTCGTTCAACCTTGGATTCGAAGATCAAACAATTAAGAATCCAGAAGTACAAACCCACGCTCGGACCCCAATAAAGTGTCGGCTGGCTGACGAAGTTTCGACACTTCCTGAATTTTCGCGACTAATTCCCTCCCTTACCTGTTTGTTTTCAATCCGTTGTGAATGGTCAGCCGGTTGCATCACTTTTCTGCAAGCGAGCCTGATTCAGACAGCAGGCCACGCCACCAACAACAGAAAAGGGCCCAAGAACTTAAGCCATGACCTTGAAGATTGAGAGATTGGTGCGGCCAGAATCCACGGTCTTTATTCTCAGCGGTCGTTTCGAGGCCGAGCATATCGAGGAATTGACAGGTCTCGTTGAATTGCAAAAAACGACTCCGACGGTCGTGGTGGACCTGCGGGAGGTCAGGCAGGCGGATCGCGGCGCCGTAAAGTTCCTGGCACGCTGTGAATCGAGCGGCGTGCGCTTGGAAAACTGTCCGGCGTATATACGGGAGTGGATGGGAAAAGAGAAGCACTGAGTCAGTAACCCCATTGGTGTCGACCAGCGGCATGAGGAGCACTCGATGAGCATTCATCCGATTAGTGCATTCAGGACAAAAGAGATTGACGCAAGTACGGCGGGCAATATTGAAGAATGGAACGAAGGCAAATTGATAGCCGCGGCGAAAAAAGGTCACGGTGCCGCGTTCGGCATACTTTGTGAACGTCATACGGAAATGATTCTCCGCGTGACTTTTCGTATCACCCGCAACCGCGAGGACGCGGAAGATGCGGTGCAAGATTCATTCATGAGCGCTTTCTTGCACCTCACGGATTTCGACGAGCGCTCGCGTTTTGCCACCTGGCTGACGCGCATCGCCATCAACTCGGCGCTAGGACAGCTTCGAAAAAAGCGCGGAATACGGGAAATTCCAATCGATGAGCCGAGTCCATCCCTGGAGTCACGTCCACACCTTGAAATCCCGGATCGTGCCCCCAATCCGGAGGAGAACTACCGCCTTCGACAGAGGAGAGAAATTGTCTGCGCGGCTGTCGGCCGCCTGCGACCCCGCACCCGCAAAGTGGTGGAGGTTCACCAACTGGCGGAATTTTCTGTGAAGGAAACTGCGCAGCTTTTGGGCATCTCAATGGCAGCAGCCAAGGCGCGCATGTTTCACGCAAGAGCCGCGCTGCGGCGGATGCCCATGCTGAGAAGTGTGCAGCGGGCCAGCCAGCCACGCTTGGGCTGAAACCAGGCGGCGGCAATTCTCGTTTGCCATTCCCGAACATGGGAACGCGCCGCCCTCAAAGCCGCGCATCCAGGTTTGGGCTTGGCGGCTCAGGCCGGAGTAAGAACACCCTGCTTGGCTTCCTTCCCTTCCTTTGCGCCATCCGTCGAGATATCGCAATTGGCAAAGCCCACGCCGATTTTTTTCAGGAACGCCGTAGGAGGCTCCCCGCCCGCGAAGATCCACACGTAATCATTTGGAATCCCCTGCTGCTTGCCGTTGACTTCGATCAACACGGAGTCGTGACGAAACTCAATTGGGTTGGAATTAAACAGCACCTTCAGTTTTCCTTTGCGGGTGAATTCCTGGATGCGCTGGTTATTGCGCTCCTTGATGCGAGAGAAAGTGGACTGGCGATAAGATAGCGTAACCGCGTTCCCGACTTGGCTGGCCAACCCCATGGCTGCCTCCACAGCGGAGTCCCCGCCTCCGACGATAAGTATTTTCTTGTTTACGTAGTGGTCCGCTTCGATCAAGCGGTACATGACTTTTGGAAGCTCTTCGCCTTTGACGCCAAGCTTGCGGGGGTTCCCCGTCTTGCCAAGCGCCAGAAGTACGTGGCGCGCCCGGAACTCCCCTTTGGCCGTTGTGACGCGAAAAATGCCGTCGTCACCTCTGGCAATGTTCTCCACTCTTTCGCCGGTCCGGCACTTGAAGTCCGCTCGTTTCAGAACCTGGCCCCAAAATTCCAGGAGATTCTCTTTCGAAAGTTCTGTTTTCTTGAATTTCCCATGCATGGGAAATTCCACCGGGCTCGTCAAAACCAGCTTCTGCCGCGGATATTTGGCCACGGTGCCGCCAATTTCGGATTGCTCCAATGTGAGGTACTTCAATTTCTTTTCCGCAGCGCGAAGCGAAGCGCTGATGCCAGCGGGACCCGCGCCAACGATCAGGACATCGTACAAATCCGGAGCTGAGGCGTGAATCTTGTTGACGCTGAGCCTGCGCCCAATGGTATCCACGCAATCACGGCCTTGATTGACGGCATTTTTGATCAGCGCCAGGCCGCCAAGCTCGCCGACGATGAACATGTTCTTGATCGTCGTCTCGTACTCGGAGGTAAGCGTTGCCGCATCCGCCACTACGCTCGGTTTGGCCATCACCATGGTAATGGCGCCCACAGGGCATGCCTCCGCGCACAAGCTGTGGCCAATGCATTTGTAACCATTGATGATCATCGCTTTTCCGCCGACCATGCCCAGTACATCTCCCTCGGGGCAAACCAGGGTGCAAGTGGCGCAGCCGATGCAGTAATTGTTGTCTATGTGCGGATGTTGAGACTGCGGGCCATCCGATCGGATGTTGCCGCGCTCCGCAGCTTCTTTAAACTTCTCCGCTCTCTTCTTCTCTTGCCGGAGATAGTAGGCGAGGAACCCGCCGATTAAAACCGCTGCGATCAAAAATGAAATCAGATTATCCATAGAGACGTCGACCTAAATCCGGTAACCCATGTAGAGAACCAGGCTGATGTGCACGATCGCCAGAATCGCAAACGCGTAGCTGAACGGACGGTGCACAACGTGCCACAGGTTGAATACCTGTTGCGTCCGCTGAAGAAACAAAATTCGCTTGGACAAACCCGCCTGGCGCCGCGCAACCGCGATTCCCCGTTCCAGCTTCAGGTCTCTTGTACGGCGCAGTCCGAAGAACGAGAGCAGCCACGCGCCAAAACCAGCCTGCAACCGCAGAAGAGAAACCTGGAACGGGCGGCGAAGATCGATCAGGATCATGTAGAGAAGCGCAAGCAGCATGGGCATATGGTCTACATCGTTGGGTGTCGGCAAATCGTAAAGCGCTTCCATGCGCGAGCCAAAGGCAAGCTTTTGCGTGGCAAGTTCCTGCCGCAGGCTTTCTTCCGTATCCTGCATTTCTTTCATGGAAAGCTCTGCCGCGTTCAGGTTGCGCGGCACCTGCGCATAAAGATAACGGCCAACGAACCCGGAGAGCGTCACGCATAGCATGCTCCAGAAGGCCATTCCGGCGATGTTGCCAAATTTGAACGAAGCGTGGAACGCAATGATAATCGGCGCTGTGGCGCCAAGAACGACGTGGAAGTCCAGCCAGTGGCGGGAATTGCCCTGGCGCGCGAGCCAGCCCCACTTTTTGCGCAAGGGATAGAGGTATATCAGGAAAAACAGAAGCACGCCGAGCATCCCCAACTTAATTCCAATCCTGCCGCTCGGCTTAAGGAGATCATGCTTGGGAGATAGCGGGCGCTCGACGGAGCTCAGCGTGTAATAGTTCATTCCGTACCCGGCGATCACCAGAATAATGGCGAGGGCGGCCAGCCACGATAGCATCACCCGAACGCGATGCCCGCGCTCGGGGTCCTCTTTGGCAAGAATGGCACTGCGTACGCTCGCTTCGGCGCTCATGGCTTTTCTTCTCCAAATTGTACCTGGATGGTCGCTCGGAACCTTCGGTAGTCAGTAAACCGGTGAACATTCCGCCAATGTTGTTTTGGCGTCTGGACATCAATCACGGCGGATGATGGCATCCAGTAGGATTCTTCCGGATCGTGAAATTCCACGATGGAGTAGTGGATTTCGCTGCGCAGGTCGTGCAGGCCGAGATCGTCAAGGCCGGAGTCCAGCCTGGACACCATCTTCACCACCGCGCCGCTATCGGAGTCTAGCCAAACATCGCCCGTCAGCGGCAACGGGTAATTTCTGCTGCGAAGCTGGATCGCCGCGGGCGAGGAAGCGCCGGGCACCGGCTTGAAGTGAATTTTTACGAGCGTGCGGCCGTCAATCGATTCCTCGCCAACCGGCGTGAACACAAAACTTGGCTCAAAATCCTGGTGCAACACCAGCAACATGCTCGCGAAACCATTGGTGATCAGCAGCGTCTTGCTGGGATCGCGGAACGCCTCTTTGCGCGCCTCACGCGACTCAACCAGCTTCAGGGAGCCGCTGCGGGCACTCGCCTGCATCTGGTATTCAAAAACGGATTCCTCACGGTACATCGGCTTGGCATTTTTCCCAACGATGGACTGCGCCACATCCTCATTGCAGACAACGTTCGACATCTGTTCGAAGGACTTGTCGATGAGTTTCCGGGAACGCTGCAACGTGTCATTCGCCCGTGCGATGAACGCAGGATCCGCGGCATTCGGTGCTATTGCGGAAGGAGGATCATCGTGAGTGGTCTGGCCTGCCAATAAAGTGGTGCACGCCAGGATTTCCGCCAGCAATACGAGCAGCGGCAGGGCCAGTTTGCGCGGGTTCGGAAGGCCAATCACTTGCGCAAGCCTCCGAAGCGGTAGCCGAACACCGTGGACCACTGCGTGTAATTCAGCGTCGTACCGTTGTACAACCCGATCAGCCCTTCCACGAAATAGCGACGGCTGATCGTCCAATCCACGATGCCGTTCACGAATTTTGAGCTGCTATTGCTGGAGAGCGGTGAATCAAACTTCTGATTGCCGGCGAGCAACTGGACGTGAAGGGTATCGCTCAGGCCTTTCGAGAGCGAGATGGATTCATATTGTCCGCTGCCGAAGGAACTCTCGAACTGCGAATAGTGCAGGTCCAGCAATAATCCGGTGTGTCCGATATTGGCAAAGGTTATTCCATACGCCTGGTTCAGGGAGTTCTTCGTATCCGTGTTCGCCTTGCTCTTTCCGAGGTCGGCGTAAAGACTGATATGCTTCGGCAGCTCCAGGCGAACGTCTCCGCTGAATCCCTGAAAAAGATATTTGTCGACGAGCCCGGTTCCAATCAACAGGGGATCAAACGTGGGAAGGTTGCGGAAATAGTTGTAATTCACGCCGAATGTAACCAGCTTGATCGGCTGAAAGTGCAGCGAATTGTAGGTTTGCGTAATTCCCGTTGGATTGCTGCCGCCATTGGCGTATGGCGACGTTCGCGCCTCATCGACCTGCATCGAATTGTAAAACGAGATGTACCGCTTCCAGTTCGCGTTGTTCTCAAAAAACGCGAACTGCCGCGACACACGCAAGTTGATCGTATTGATCGCAATGCCGGCGGTGCTGATGTAATGAAGGTGACCGAAATCCCCGTTCTCCGCGCTGACAAATGTGCCCGCAATCTGCTGGTTCGGGTTATAGCTCCAGGAACTCGGGTCTGGAGTCGATCCAGCAAACGCACCGACAGTTGTAATGCGCCCGATGCGGTGGCCCATATAAGCGCCGTCAATGGTGCTGAGGCTTGGCGCCCATGGCAAAAACAGCCGCCCAATTCCGTACGTATTCGGCGAATAGGGATTTTGGTACGTAAATCCCAGATGGTAGGTGCGATTGATCAAGTCCGTCAGCGTGGCGGTGCTGCCGGTCGTGGCGCTCGACGACGAACTGGTATTGAGATTCCCGCGCCAATAACCGTTGAAATTCCAGTAGCTGCCGCCAATATGGGTCATGTCCGCGTCGATCATCATGCCCACTTGCGCGGAATTCAGCCCTGATTCGCGCGTCCCGCCATAGCTGAGACCGACTCGTGCACGCATGACCCCGATGGGCGACTCCGTGATGTTCTCTACCTTCGTCGCCCGCAACTCCTCATCGGCGGGGTCTCCCGACGTGAATGCAACGACAATCGGGTAGTTGTCGGTGTCCCGGGCGGTCTCCGCCAGGTGACGATCTTCGGCGCTGGCCGGCGCGAGAATGGCAAACTGGCCGATCTTCAACTCACCCGTGGAACTGACCACATCGCAAACGGAAGACGCGTCCGCAACGGAGACAACATTCAACTCAGCCACGTGCGGATAGCCGCGGAAGCGAACTCCGTCAGTGATCGCGTTATCCGGCGGCGGCTCAATCACAGAGAGCTTCATGCCTTCCTGCAGTCCGGCATTCCGGCCGGCGTCCACATAGACCGATGCGTCGGCAATGTACTTCACTCGAAAAACGGATGGCTTCTCGCCGGGAGCAGTCGTTTGCGCAAACAATCTCGAGGAAAAACCGGTCAGCAGAAGGCCGGCCAACGAAACCCATGCCAGATCGAAGATGAAAGTGGGACGCATATTAGCCATTCTTGTGACAGGCGTAGCAGGTGGTGGGGCCGTAG
>Ga0210400_10001383_pt1 | contig 24146 bp, 18 predicted proteins | sample IncBWH26MmetaG_FD_155456 | JGI IMG/M metagenome (GOLD analysis project Ga0210400, IMG submission 155456) | Forest soil microbial communities from Barre Woods Harvard Forest LTER site, Petersham, Massachusetts, United States - Inc-BW-H-26-M | ecosystem: Environmental > Terrestrial > Soil >...
ATCCAAATCTTCTCAATAGGGACAGATACGGAGTTACCCCATGCAGCAAGGTCGTCGAATGCATAGCAGAAAACCGAGGCTGCCTGCGGCGTGGAGTCGTGTCGAATTGAATGCCGTGCAGTGCAAACACTCTTGCATTTAAAGTTGACTCTGCCAGACTAAAAACTGCTCTTCCATTGGCATTCCGATTGTCATGGTAGTTTTCGTTGCCACTGTAATTATTAATGGCACTCATTTCAATGTCAGGAACCTCGATGCGTGATCCGAGATGGCGCCGATTGGCGCGCTTGCGCTTGTATTGCAACGTATCTTGCATGACAGCCATTGTTATGGGCTGCCTCGTTCTATCCGGCTGGATTTTTCATATCGAACTTCTACGGTCCGCCTTTCTGGGGTCAACGAGCATAGAAGTAAACACGTCTCTCTGCCTAATCTTTTTGGGAGTGTCATTGTGGCTGCTGCTGCCGGACCCGGCTCGCAGGGCGTACCGCTACTGGGGCCTGTTTTTTGGAGGACTGGTAGCTTCAATTGGCGCAATCACCGTGATTGAGTACGTCTTTGGTCTGGACATGCGTATTAACCGCCTCCTTTTCATAGGGGACGCTGGCGTCATCGCTACGCATTCCACTGGACGAATGCCTCCTATAACGGCTATGACCTTTTTGGCGCTTGGCTTGGCCCTGTTGCTGCTCGATTGGGACAGGCGGCCAGGACGGCCTGCGCAGGTGCTGAGCCTCCTTGGCATGTTCGCGACCATGATGTCGCTGAGCGGTTATATCAATGGCGCCACAGCAATTTACGGAATTTTCTCCTATACGCAAACCTCCGCGTACATGGCGCTGCTACTGTTCATGATGAGCGCCGCTATTTTCTTCGCGCGTCCCCGGGTGGGAATCGCGGGCGATCTTACGGGAAGATACTTAGGAAGTGCGACGGCGCGCCGCTTCCTTCCCGCCGTGATCATCGTCCCGATTCTTGCCGCCTGGATTCGGGTACAAGGACAGCGAACTGGCTTATTCGGAACAGAATTGGGCTTCGCGTGGAATGTCGCCACGAACGTAGTGACTTTATCCCTGCTGGTGTGGTTGTACGCCCGAAAATTGAATAAGACAGAAGAATCTCTGGAAGAAGTACTCGAAGCAAAAGAGATTCTCCACGACGCTTCGCTGAGGGATGAACTCACTGGTTTGTATAACCGTCGAGGTTTTCTTACATTCGCCGAAAAACAAATCAAGCTTGCCTGCTCGGGTCGTAGGGAGCTGTTGGTGGTTTTTGCCGACGTGGACGGCTTAAAAGCAATCAATGACGGATATGGCCATTCTGAGGGAGACCGCGCTTTGAAAAAAGCTGCCGAAGTGCTCCTGGCGATATTTCGCGATACGGACATAGTTGCGCGCCTGGGAGGCGATGAATTTGTTGTCTTGGCGCTGGATTGTTCTCCAACGGGCCTGGTAAGAATTAACGCTCACTTGGACAAAATGCTTCGTATCGTTAACGATCTTAACGCCCCCTGGAAATTATCTATTAGTGTTGGAACTGTCCACGTAGATTCGAAACACCAACTCTCGATCGATGATTTGCTCAGTAAGGCCGATAAGATGATGTACGAGCAAAAGCGGGAAAAACTTGTTGAAGCTTGAGGATTCTAAGTGATGCTTTGACTGTCACACGGATCCAAATCCGAAAATGCGTAGCCAGTTGCCATCAAGCCGCGATGAACGACTTTATCGGAATGTGGCAAGCGCAGCGCGGAATAGTGCGTACTAAACCTGGATGCCTCTGGGCCGCTGCAATCAAAACTTCTCCGATCAAGAGCAGCCTGCAAAATCAATTTCCTTGACTATGACAGCCGGGCCCGTTACCGCTCTTAACGGATTTCCGCCGGCGTCCAGGCTGGTTGTGACTGACGAAGGCGTGCAATTTGAGGTACCGCCACTCATGGGCACAAACGCATCGGCCCGGATCGAATAAAGCACGTCACCCGCCGCCGGAATCGAGAAGGAGACTTTCCCTGCGGCAAAGGCTCCGACGCTTGGGTTGCTAGCAGGCTCGATCAGTGTGTACTGGGCGCAATTGGTGTGGGCCGGGGCGCTGACCGGGCAACTCGTCGCTGAAGCCACGGAAATAGTTGCAGTCGAAACGCCCTCGGCTGGAATGGTAACCCGCAGGGTTCCACCGCCGCGGAGCGGAATGGTCTGGATAGCAGAGAGAGGCGCGTCAATGGTAGCCGGTGCCATCCCAGTGGTCGAAGTAACAAAACCCTGGAACACCGTAGGGCCGGGAGTCGTGCCGGTTTCAGCTACCAAAGGGATCATGCCGACATTGGTCCCGCCCGGGACCGCTGTTTCGACAGTGGCGTTGTAGGCAACTCCGGCGCCATTAATTGCCACAGCAACCACGTCGAAGATGGCGCCTCCCGGAAGGGGGCAAAAGTTAAAGTTGCCCGAGGAATCCGCCGCGGCTTGCATGAAAATCGTGTCGGTTCCAGTGTTATCCTGCCGTTCGAGCGCGACGATCACAGTTCCGCCAACGATGGGCAACTTGGTCACCGAGTCCACGACTTGCCCGCCGATGCCCGTGTTATTTGTGCTGACTTGTCCCGCTGTGAGCACGGGCTTCAAACGGTACTGCCCATTGCCCTCCTGGACGATGGATGCGCAGGCGTTGAAATCAATGTTGAGGTCAACATCCTGGCCTTTCCCGACCGAAATCGGCCCTCCAACGATTTGTCCTGGCGGAATTTTCAGACCGGTATTCGCCTGGCTCGAAAGATCGAGTTCATGAATGCTGCCATCGTGCAGCACAATGCAATTGAAGCCCTGCCCGTTGCAGTTGTTTGTTGCGGGAGTTGGGCCGCTGCCTCCAGAATTTGGCACCAGGAGCAACCGAATTTGCTGATAGTTTCCCGCCGGGAGTGCGGCGTTCGAACCCAAATTCGTGAGCAGGCAGGTATTCGAGCCCGCCGCGAACAGATCAATCTGCATCGGTTGATTGATGAGTTGTGGAGCAAGTTCCTGCCAGCCACCAGAATTGTCGTCCGCTGTCGTGCTCGTGTGCGCTTGCACGGATCGGACAGTGATATAGACGTGTGTGAGGTTGCCGTTGGGGAATGCACAGCTAGGGGGATCGGTCATGCTGACGTTAATTGTGCCGGTGCCGCCGCTGGAGATGCCAGAACCGGTGGCGCCGCAACTCGCCAAAATTGTTGCCAGTCCTATGACACTCAAAAAACTCGCGATCCAAACCACGATAATGGGACGATTGCAGCAAGTTCTTTGCAAGCGTTGCATAAGGTGTCCTCAATTTGGCGTTCGTTTCTGAGAGAAATAGAGCGCAGGGTGGGCGAGCGTTCCGCGAAAACATTACGGTGTGGGATGCGTATTGTCAATGGGCGTGCCAGTATTGGCGTGGATTTCAGCAACGCCAAGAATGGAAAAGCTTGGGAAAAGGAGTGCCGCGAACGCCAGTGTCAGAAACCAGTAATACGAAGCAGCACTTAGGGCAGAGCAAGCAAAGTCAGCCTCATTAAGAGCTGTTCAGGGCCGTCCAGGCGGCTAGGGAGTCCATGTAGTCTCTCCAATGTCCGATCCTTCTGTTCTCAATTGTAACAACCGAGATTAGTCTGTTGTCATAGGGTGCGCCACTTGAAAGAACCTCCCCGTGCACTTCGTATTCGAGGATGACGACGCGACTATTCTGGGTTCGATGTACAACAAGTGCGTCGCCGGAGTGAAGCTTGATCGTCTTGCCGTATCCCGAGAGACTCGCCATCAGATTGGCTCGTCCTCGAATCGTCACAGGCCAGCCCGGAAAGTGATAGCGGGACTCGAAGATTGCGTCATCGGCGAACGTATCGGATAGTGTTCCCCATCAACCAGCCCGCTCAGGCCTCTTAGGACGATTTCGAAGAATGGATTTAGCGCTTCAAAAACGCATATCCGGCTTTTTTCATAAAGAACTCCTTGGCACCTGACACACGTTCTGCAAGGGGCGGAATATTCATACCCTCTACTCGCACGGTCTGGACATTGTCATTTCCAATGAAGCCTAAATTTTGCGCAAATATGGTTCCACGAAGTCCCATGATTTCCACGGGCCTTCGGTGAACACTCCACCGCGGGGAGGTCCGGTATCACGTTCACATTCGGGATCGCGCGGTAGACGAACGACACAATAAAAAGCACCAAGATAATTTCAGTGATCAGGGTAAGCTTGATCGGTACTTTCATGCGGGTTTATTTTCGTGGGTGCAGGGGGCCGGGTCTTAGTACAGATTAGCCCTACTGTGTGCCCAACGTGTGCCACGGACTAGCGGTCTTGGCGGTTCTAGCGCCTATAAAGGCTCTACCTGTCGATAAATACAAAAGACTTAGTACCCTGGGGCAGAGCGAGTCCCTTCTTCCGCACCAATTACTTCAATACTGCGACCATCGCATCCTGTTCCTTGGCGGCGCCTTCGCTTGGATGAGGCGCCTTTCGCAGCCAACGCACTGTTTCGCTGACTGCATAAGCCGCTGTCAAGAATGTGGCCCAGAAGATGGGATAGCGATAGCGCGCCTCAAATTGCACAACGTAATGGACCAACGGATAAAGGAGCAACGTCGAAGCCAGCATCAAAGCAGCGCGCCGGTTGTTCCGAAACATGATCGCGATCCCCGCGCAGGAAACAATCGTGAGAATGCCGGCGGGAATCGCGTAGCGAAGACTGCCAAGATACGGAAACCAGAACTTCAGAAGGCGCCGCCCTGTCAGTGAAATAAACGCGCGAGGATTCGTCGAAATCCATGCCAGCGCCTGGCGCAATTGTTCCCGATTAAACTGTATTTCTCCTTTGTCCATCACTTCTCCTGCGATATCCGGATTGGCGTTCGGATGGGTCTTGAAGTGGCAGCGCGAGTTGATATTTTCGAGAAGTGTCGGCTGGGCGCACGGATTATTCGAAGTGGAGAGTTCGAGCCCAAAATTATCGCGCACAAAAAAAACCGCATGGAGCCGTTGGTAGTTGCGAATGAACCACGGCAGGCAGGCAAAAGCCGCTCCTCCGACCACGACCAGCATCGCGCGGCGGGCACGCGCCAACTGTTCCGGTGAATTTTCCATAGCGGCGACGTGCGGCCACGCAAACAGCAGCAAGACACATTGCGGGCTGGCGAGAATCGCGACGCCCCAAAGGAAACCTAGAAGCGCGGAATGCTGCCAGTCGCGCGGCGACTTGAAGTACGGCAGCGTAAGTACGCACAGCACAACCATCAACGCCCCAGTGAAAAGCGATTCCCACCCGGGAAGGACGCGATAGGGCTGAACGACCACACCGAAAACAGCCGCGTACATACCTGGTAGGACGCCAAGCCCAAGTCGATCCGATAAAACAGGTAGCAAAGCGAACTGCAGCGCAAGGAACCCCACGTTCAAGGACCAGAGAGCGATTGCCCCCGCCCGGCCCTCTCCAAACAGTCTCGCAACCGCCGCATATACAAACACGTAGGCTGGCGCCACGTGAGCAGTGAACCCAGTTGGAAGCGACGAAAATGGGTCCCCAAAGGTCCCCCGCTCTGCAACGCTAATGGATACCCGCGCGACTTCTCCGGCCTGCGTCAGATCGTACGTTGAGGGCGTTCCCTGCGGAGAAAAAGCGTAGATTAGAAAGCTCAGACTGAAAATGATGATCGTGAGGTGCATCGTCGAACGCGAACCGCCCATGCGGCTCAAAGACCTTCGCTTTGTGAGATCGCTGTGCATCCGCGTACCGTCCAGTTTAGGAAAGCATTAACAAACACGCAATTGCCCCCGTCAATCGCATCGCCTATCGGTACCGGGGCTGCGATAGATTCGTCCGTCTGGCGCCTGCCTTTGCGTTCTATTGTGCCAAATCGAATGTTGTTGGCGTTACAGCCTGCCGCACAGGCTGAGACGCGCCCGGGGCGTTGCTGTATACTTTTATGATTCGGCTTGCAATAACAAGAATCGTAATTCTGGACGTCCATGAGCAAAGAAATCGCGTGGGATCGTATCATCCCCAGAAAAAGAGCCGCCAGGGCTGGCGTCGTTCTGTTGTTGACTCTTTTGGGTGGCGCCTTTTTCAAATGGGAACAGAACAGGACGCCGGTAAACGCCTCTGTCACGATTTCCTACCCGCAGGAAATCAGCCGAATCACATTTGCTGCGGGAGGTGACGTTATCCCCCACCAGCCCGTGGTGCAATCCGCCGCGGCGCAAAACCAACGCGCGGCCGAAACCCGCACGTACGGTTCATCGGGACCACAGGAGACCGCCCCCTCTCAAACGCCTGCCGCGGGCAATCATGGCGGTTGGGATTTTCTCTTTGCCAATGTAGCGGATGTGTTCCGCCAGGCTGACTTCGGTTTCGTCAATCTGGAAACCCCTGTGGCTCCATCCCATTCACGCGGATCGAAGCCCTTTCAATTCGATGCTCCTATCAATTTATTGCAGGCCTTGAAATTCAGCGGCGTCAAGATCGTCTCCTTTGCAAACAATCATGTTTTCGACCAAGGCTATGCCGGGTTCGGCGAGACGCAGGATCATCTCCGCGAGCAAGGGCTTCTCTTCACTGGTGCCGGGAGCACGGCGGAAGCAGCATGGAAACCGGTCATACTGGAGAAAAATGGTATCAAGGTCGGCTGGTTGGGGATGACACGCTGGCTGAACGGCGGCCGCAATCCGGAAAAAGAGGGTGACCCTCACGTAGCCTTCTTCCCCTACCCTGGTGAGTCGCTCGGGGCCACAGGTTTCGATGAAAGCGCCGTTCTCGACGCAATTAAGGCCGCACGCACGCAATGTGATTTACTGGTGATCTCCATCCATTGGGGCGTGGAGTATGCAACGGCGCCAAATGCGAAAGACATCGACATCGCCCACGATATGCTCGAAGCAGGTGCCAGTGCGGTGATCGGCCATCATCCCCACGTGCTCCAACCCATCGAAACCTATTTGACGCACGATGAGCGCAACACGGTCATCGTCTATTCGCTCGGAAATTTTATTTCTAACCAGTCCCGCACCTATGTGGCTGGCCTGACTCCGGACAAGGCTGGAGAACAGCGCGATGCCCTGGTCATCAAATTCTCCGCGATCAAAAGAGATTATGGCCCTGCTGGAATTCGGGTGGAACTGGGGGATATGGGTATCCTGCCGGCCTGGACAGAGAATAATTCCCTCCAAGTCCGTGCGGGCCACGCCAAGACTCTTTTCATCGGGCCGGTTTTCATCGACCGGGAAATTCCGCAGCTCCAAGCTAAATACGATGAGCTGGACCACATCGGCCCGCAACTATCGTCCGAGCAGAAACAGGAAATGATGCGAGTCTCGAGCCGTCTGCAAATGTTAAAACACCGCCGGGAATTGCTTCTAGCGCGTACCGGAGACGAGTACGTAGTCGCTCCTCCCAATGTTCCGACTCCATAATGCAAACTCTGGATCAGTTTGCTGGGTGGCAGGCTCTGTCCTGCTCTGCTGACCGAACAACCCTTGGTGATTCTTGGTGATTTGCGTTAGTTGACGCCACTGTTGGATTCCCCTATACTTTGCTTTCGCTGTACTCCGCTCGCAGTTCTTTCCCGTTTCCTTTTTCCGGACCGAGAAGCGGCAAAGAGTAGAAGTATGAATATCCGGGCGGTATTAGGACTAAGCCGACACGCACCTACGCAACCTGTGAAAACGAAGACCTGACAATGACTGAAGCGACTTGCCGGCGCGAGCTGGAACTGGAAATCCCCGCTGAAGATGTGCAGAAGGCAGTGGAACGAGTGGCGCGGGAATTTGCGCGCGTGGCGCGCGTGCCGGGGTTTCGTCCCGGGAAAGCGCCCGTGACGCTGATCCGTCGTAGATTCGCCGACGACATTAAGTCTGAGGTGCTGCAATCGCTGGTGCCCAACCAGATCGAACGTGCGGTCAGCGAAAACAAAATGGTGCCGATCACGCAGCCGCAAATCGACAAGGTGGATTTTGCCGAGGCAGGACCGGTAAAGTTCCGCGCGAGTTTCGAGGTGCTGCCTGAATTCGAGCTGGGACAATATAAGGACCTCGAAGTCGAGATCGAGGACGTCAAGATCGAGGACGCCGACGTGGACAAGGCCCTCGAAGAATTACGTGATCGTGCTGCAAACTTCGTTCCGATCGAAGGCCGTCCCATCGCGGACGGCGATTATGCACAGCTCAAGCTGAAAGGTATCCCGGCGGGTGGCGGCGAAATGCTCGAAGCCGACAGCGTGCTCTGCCACGTGGGCGGCGAAGAAACGATGGAAGCCTTCAATACAAACTTGCGGGGCGCGAATGCCGGCGAGCACAAAAATTTCGACGTGACGTACCCGGCCGACTATCCGGATCCCAAGCTTCAGGGGAAAACGTATTCGTACTCGGTCGAGATCCTGGGCATCAAGGAAAAGAAACGGCCCGAGCTGAATGATGAGTTTGCAAAAGATGTGAGCGAGGCGCAGACGGTAGAGGAATTGAGGAAGAAAATTCGGGAAAGCCTCGAAGCGGCGCGGAGCCAGCGGCAAAATGAACAGACTCGAGAAAAGCTGCTCGCAAAATTAGTGGCGGCGCATGAGTTTCCTGTTCCTCAGGCGCTCGTCGAGCATCAGATGGATTCGCGGCTGGAGCGCACGGTGCGGTCGCTCGCCGCGCAGGGAGTAGACCCGCGCGCTGTCAACGTGGACTGGGTGTCTCTACGCAGCCGCCAGAAGGATCGCGCGGTCGAAGATGTGAAGGCCGAACTCTTGCTGGACCGCATCGCTACCGCAGAAAATATCGACGTGACCGAGGAAGATGTGGAGAAACAAGTGGAAGCGATGGCGCAGCGCAGTGGCGAATCCGCTACAGCGGTTCGTGCGAACTTGACAAGGCAAGGAGCGCTCGATAGGATGAAATCTAAGCTCCGGAGTGAAAAAACTCTGGACTGGCTCTGCCAAAATTCCCGGACCCGGACAAAAACTGAGGAAAAATGATGCAGTTCCTGCCGGGGTCCCCCTGCGAATCCTAAAAAATCATCTATGAATTATCCCGAAAATTCGAGTCCATACGCGACAACGCTAGTACCCATGGTCGTCGAACAGACGAATCGTGGCGAGCGGGCATACGATATTTATTCCCGGCTCCTGAAGGACAACATTATTTTCATCGGGACACCGATCGACGACCACGTCGCGAACCTGGTGACCGCTCAACTGTTGTTTCTGGAAGCGGAAGACCCGGAGAAAGATATTTCGCTGTACATTAATTCGCCGGGCGGTTCGATTACGGCGGGAATGGCAATTTATGACACCATGCAGTTCGTCCGGCCGGCGGTCGTGACGATTTGCGTTGGCCAGGCCGCTTCGATCGCCGCGTTGCTGCTGACCGCGGGCGCGCCAAAGAAGCGCTTCTCCCTGCCCAATTCACGCATCTTAATTCATCAGCCGTGGATGTCGGGTCTGTCCGGTCAGGCCACTGATATTGATATCCACGCGAAGGAAATTCTGCGCATGCGCACCGTCATCAACGGACTTCTGGCCCAACACAGCAGCCAGTCGATCGACAAAGTTGAGAAAGATGTGGAGCGCGACTTCATTATGTCGGCAGCGCAGGCCAAGGAGTACGGCCTGATCGATGAGATTATCACCAAGCACCGCTAGCCGTTCCAAACAGTTAGTATCAAGAAGACGCGGCGGTGTACGGAATACAAAAAAGGGCCTAGAATGATCCGCGCGGCAGAAATCCTGTCCCTGAACCGCCGGAGGGCATCACACCGTTGAGAAAACTCAGCACTGACGAACCGCTTCGCTGTTCCTTCTGCCACAAGACGCAGGAACAGGTTGAAAAACTGATTAGCTCGCCCTCTGACTACCCGCGCGCCTATATCTGCAACGAATGTGTGAATGTCTGCGAGCAAATCCTCGAAGAGGAAAAGCGGGAACAATCGAATCCCGTGAACAAGAGGCTGCCACGGCCTCCGGAGATCAAGGCGTTTCTGGACGGTTATGTCATCGGACAGGACAAGACCAAGAAGAAGCTTGCGGTCGCGGTCTATAACCATTACAAGAGAATTTTCCTGAATCGGCAGCCGGGTGACGTGGAATTGACAAAGTCGAATATTCTACTGATCGGACCGACAGGGACCGGCAAGACTCTGCTTGCGCAAACGCTCTCGCGAATGCTCGAAGTTCCCTTCGCCATCGTGGACGCTACGACGCTGACCGAGGCGGGATATGTTGGCGAGGACGTTGAGAACATCATCCTGAAGCTGCTCCAGGCGGCCGACGGAGACGTCACCAAGGCGCAGCAAGGGATCATCTACATCGACGAGATTGACAAAATCTCGAAGAAGGACGAGAACCCTTCGATCACCAGAGATGTCTCAGGCGAAGGCGTGCAGCAGGCCCTGCTGAAAATCCTCGAGGGTACGGTCGCGAATGTGCCTCCCCAGGGAGGACGCAAGCATCCGCACCAGGAATTCACACCCGTGGATACGACGAACATTCTCTTCATTTGCGGAGGCGCGTTCGTGGGCCTCGAGAAAACCATCGAACGGCGCATTGGGCAGAAGTCGCTCGGCTTCCACACGGATGCGCAGCCTTCCACCGCGCAACGCCGCAATATCGAGATGCTTGAACAAGTGCAGCCCACCGATCTGATCCGCTACGGGCTGATTCCCGAATTCGTGGGGCGCCTGCCGGTGGTCGGAGTCCTGGGCGATCTGGACAAGGGCGCGTTGATGCAAATATTGACGGAACCCAAGAACGCGCTCATTCGTCAATATCAACGGCTGTTCGAGTTTGAAAACGTGCGCTTGCGTTTCGCCGACGATGCGCTCGAGACCGTCGCGGATCTGGCCCTGCAGCGCAAAGTGGGTGCGCGCGGCCTGCGCATGATCCTCGAAGACCTAATGCTCGAGCTCATGTACCACCTCCCCGCCCAGCGCAAACTGCGCGAGTTCATCGTGACTGCCGAAATGGTCCGTAGCCGCGAGATTAACTGGACGCTGCTTGAAAAAGCAGGCTAAGCGGGACCGCGCTTTACCTTTGCGCTGAACGGTTTAAGCGAAGTGTGGAGCCGGCCCAAAAATTAATCAAGGAGCCATAGCCGTTCACGGGACCCATGTTTAACCGAGAAAAAAGTGATCTAAAGCGCGTGCCGATGATGCCGGTACGCGACCTGGTGATTTTCCCGCAGATGATGAATCCCTTCATCGTCGGCCGTGAGAGTTCGTTGCGAGCCCTGGAAGAAGCGTTGGCAGGCGACAAGAAGATCTTCCTCGCCACCCAGCACGACGCTTCCGTGGACGACCCAAAACCTGACGAGATTTATACGGTCGGCACCCTGGCGAACATCGTACAAAGCGTGCGCTTGCCGGACGGCAACTTGCGCGTTCTCGTCGAAGGTGTCGAGCGAGCCAAAGTTGTGCAAGTGACAACGGACGAAGGGTTCTTCCGGGCCACGTTGAAGGTTATCGCGAACAAGGTCGAACCATCGCCTCAGGTCGAGCAGGCCGTCACCAAGGTGACGGGCTTGTTCGAGCAGTACGTAAAACTGTCGCAGAGCTTGAACTACGACACGATGATTGCCGCCACGCGCGTCGACGACGCCGCGAAACTTTCCGATACCATCGCGTCCAACCTGCAGATTCCGGTCGAGGAAAAGCAGGATCTGCTTGAGAATTTCGATCCGCTGGAACGATTGAACCGCGTCGGAGAAATTCTCGAAAGCGAAATCGAAAAGCTCAACGTGGATCGCAACATCAATACGCGCGTCAAACGCCAGATGGAGCGCGCGCAGAAAGAGTACTACCTCAACGAAAAGTTGAAGGCCATCCACAAAGAGCTGGGCCGCGGCGAGAAGAATGAGCTCGAAGAACTCAAGAAAAAGATCGATGCCGCCGGCATGCCGAAAGAGACTCACGAGAAGGCAGTTCAGGAACTTAAGCGGCTGGAAATGATGCCGCCGATGTCGGCTGAGTCCACGGTAAGCAGGAATTATCTGGAGTGGCTGTTGGCCGTGCCGTGGAAGAAGAAATCGAAGGAAATCCGCGATATCGCGCTGGCCGAGAAGATTCTGGAAGAAGATCATTATGGACTCGAGAAAGTCAAGGAGCGCATCCTCGAATACTTGGCGGTGCGGCAGCTGGTGAAGAATCCGCGCGGGTCGATTCTGTGTTTCGTCGGGCCCCCTGGAGTGGGCAAGACGTCTCTCGCGATGTCCATCGGCCGCGCAACGGGCCGCAAGTTCGTGCGCGTGTCGCTCGGCGGCGTGCGGGATGAGGCTGAAATTCGCGGACACCGGCGCACGTACATTGGCGCTCTTCCCGGCCAAATCATTCAAATGATGAAGAAAGCCGGAACCGTAAATCCGATCTTCGTGCTGGACGAAGTGGACAAAATGTCCACCGACTTCCGAGGCGATCCTTCCGCGGCGCTCATGGAAGTCCTCGACCCCGAACTGAACCATGCCTTTACGGACCATTACCTCGACGTCGAATACGATCTCTCAAAAGTCATGTTCGTCTGTACCGCCAACGTGATGCACACGATTCCCCAGCCGCTGCAGGACCGCATGGAAATCCTGCGGATTCCGGGGTACACTGAGGTCGAGAAAACACAGATTGCGAAGCGCTTCCTGGTTCGGAAGGCTCTAGAAGCCGCTGGCCTGACTGAAACGAACCTCACTTTCAGCGACGAGGCGATCACAACCGTCATCCGGCACTATACGCATGAAGCAGGCGTCCGCAGTCTGGAGCGCGAAATTTCCAACATCTGCCGCAAGGTAGCGCGGCGCGTCGTAAAAGACGGCAAGGAATATTCCATCGCGGTGACACCGGAGAACGTCGGCGAATTCCTGGGCGTTATCAAGTATCGCGAAATCTGGGCCGAGAAGAAAAACGAAATCGGTCTCACGACCGGCCTCGCATGGACCGAAGTCGGCGGGTCCGTGCTGTCCACTGAAGCGACGATCATGCAAGGCAAGGGCCGATTGACGTTGACCGGCAAACTCGGCGATGTCATGCAGGAGTCAGCTCAGGCTGCTATGAGTTATGTGCGGTCACGAACTGCAACCTTCGGCCTGCCGCGAGATTTCTACCGGCACATCGATATCCATATGCACGTCCCTGAAGGCGCCATCCCAAAGGATGGCCCCTCGGCCGGAATCACAATCGCAACATCCATCGTGAGCGCGTTGACGCGCACGCCGGTGCGCTGTGACGTAGCGATGACCGGTGAAATTACGCTTCGCGGAAAAGTATTGCCGATCGGGGGCATGAAGGAGAAGTTGCTGGCCGCGCACCGTGTGGGCATTCGGACAGTAATACTCCCCAAGGATAACGAAAAGGATTTGGCGGAAATCCCGGCGGAGATTCAGGCCGACTTGACAATCCGGTTCGTCGAGAATATGGATCAGGTACTCCAAATCGCGTTGGAACGGCCGCTAGAGCCGCTGGCGCACGATGCGGTGCCTGAAGTGGCCACGAAGTTCGAAACGGAAACCGAGAGCGATCAGGAATTGACCAACTGAGGGAAGTCTCGGCCTGTCCATCCCGAAGAATAGCAAAGCAACCATGAAGTGTGCCGCTTTGGGGTGTTGGACGCGCGTCGCGTGTTCGCCGTGTCGCAAGTAACCTGAATTCCAATTTGGCTACCCGGTCGGAAAATTTACATCATCTGCCCGGAGTCCGCCGATAAGAACGACCCCGGCCTGAGCTTCAGGCTTATCTTCAAATAAAGGCTTAAGGAAACGAAACAATGAGCATTAGTCTTGCGGAACTCAAAGAGAAAAACATTACGGACCTGGCGAAAATCGCCAAGGACCTGGCCATCCCGGGCGCCAGCGGCATGCGCAAGCAGGAGTTGATCTTCCAGATCCTCCGCGCCCAGACGGAGAAGAACGGCCTGATCTTCTCGGAAGGCGTATTGGAATGCTTGCCCGACGGATTCGGCTTCCTGCGCGCGCCGGAGTACAACTATCTGCCGGGCCCGGATGATATTTATGTTTCGCCGTCGCAGATTCGAAAATTCGATCTGCGAACAGGCGACACGGTCTCGGGGCAGGTGCGTCCCCCGAAAGACGGCGAGCGGTACTTCGCGCTGATCAAGGTCGAAGCCGTCAATTTTGAGGATCCCGAGGTCGCGAGGAACAAGATTTTCTTCGATAACCTGACCCCGCTCTATCCCCAGGGACGGCTGAAAATGGAAACGACGAGGGAGAACCTCACCGGCCGCGTGCTGGATCTGCTCTGCCCCGTCGGCAAGGGACAGCGCGGACTGATCGTGGCGCCGCCGCGCACCGGAAAAACCATGATGTTGCAGGCCTTCGCCAACTCGGTTACCACAAATCACCCCGAGGTCGCGCTGATTGTGCTGCTGATTGACGAGCGCCCGGAAGAAGTTACCGACATGCAGCGCACGGTGAAAGGCGAAGTCATCAGTTCCACGTTCGACGAGCCTCCGCAACGTCACATTCAGGTGGCGGAGATGGTGCTCGAGAAGGCCAAGCGCCTGGTCGAACACAAACGCGACGTCGTGATTCTGCTCGACTCGGTCACGCGCCTGGCGCGCGCCTACAACGCTGTCACTCCACCTTCGGGCAAGGTGCTTTCCGGCGGTATCGACGCCAACGCGCTGCAGCGGCCCCGGCGATTTTTCGCCGCCGCCAGAAACGTCGAGGAAGGGGGCTCTCTCACCATCATCGCCACGGCGTTGATCGATACGGGTAGCCGCATGGACGACGTCATCTTCGAAGAGTTCAAGGGCACCGGCAACATGGAAATCAACCTGGACAGGCGCTTGGTGGACAAACGCATCTTTCCGGCGATTGACATCAACCGCTCGGGAACGCGAAAGGAAGAGCTCTTGATGCCGCCGGATGAACTCAACCGCGTCTGGGTGTTGCGCAAAGTGCTGAATCCCCTTTCACCGGTTGAAGCCATGGAATTGCTCTGCGGACGCCTTTCGAAATCGAAGTCGAACGCCGAGTTTCTCGCGTCCATGTCCAGTCCGACTTAGTACGCAGCACGATTCATTCCCCCTCCCAACACTGCCGGTTCCGAGCCCGACGGCAAGCTTTTGATTGGTTTGGAAGGGGTCCGCATTGAGATTTATAGCCCGTCAGCCCATCCTGAATCGCCGGCGCGAAGTCTTTGCCTATGAACTGCTGTTCCGCTCCGGAATCCAAAATTCCTGCGAAGGAGTTAATCTTGAGACAGGCTTCGGTCTCCATGTTCGATACGTCGTTCCTGATCGGCCTGCAGAAGCTCACCGGAGGACAGCGCGCATTCGTGAGGCGCGGCCGCTGCGGAAGCCAGGTATGGATTTTCTCCCATTGGGCGTCGGTCAGCAGTCGACCGTATCGCGCCATCGGTCCTCCTTCGGGGCTGCTGCCCAAAGTTATCTCGCATTTTCGTCAGCCTAACCATCCTTCGTTCAGTGCCTTGTACTCGGTTTTGAAACGGGTTCTAGTCACTAGCCACCGATTTTTTAGCTTTTTCCTGCGCGCACAAGACGATCACGCGTGCAGTCTCTTCCGCGTCCATCGCGGTGTTGTCCACGATCACGGCGTCCGCAGCGCGAACCAGCGGCGACATCTCGCGCTCGCGGTCCCGGCGGTCGCGCTGGCGCACATCGGCGAGCACTTGGTCGAGTCCAAGCGCTTCGCCCTTTTCCTGCAGCTCGCGGAGCCGGCGTTCCGCGCGCACTTCCGGTGAAGCGTCGAGAAAAATCTTGAGGTCCGCGTGTGGAAACACCACGGACCCGATGTCGCGGCCTTCCATGACCACGCCGCCTTGCGCGCCAGCGCGGCGCTGCTCGGCAACCATCGGATGCCGCACACCGGGCACCACGGCGACCACGGAGGCAGCGTGCGAAACTTCCGGTGTGCGAATCAAATCCGTAATGTCTTCCCCGTCCAGAATTACGCGAAGTTTCCCGTCACCTGGCACGAGGTCGATGCGCACCGCCTCGGCCAACGCCGCAAGCTGCTCCCGAGAGTCCAGCGGCACGCCATCACGCAGAGCTTTCCACGCCACACCGCGGTACATCGCCCCGCTATCAAGATGAACGTAGCCCAGCAACTCCGCGACGCGACTCGCCACCGTGCTCTTCCCGGAACCCACTGGGCCATCAATCGCGACGATTAGTTTGCTCATCGAGCCAAATACATCCCGAGGATTATGCACACAATTCCGATGATGGTACTGCTTCGGCTCAGCTGAACTTTCCTTCTAGCACGTTTTGGAAATAATTGTTCGTACTCGCTTCGAACGCTGAATGTACTAGTCGCCTCAAAGAGATTTTTGAGAGGCCGATTCGTCTTTGGCGGAGCCAATTTGGCGACAATCTGCTGCATTTGATTGTGAATCACGATGCGGACGAACAAGAACGCCATGCCTAGAAACATTATCGTCAGGCCGAGGGAATGTCCCGTCATTTAATCCCCCGATGGGTTCAAATCCGCTTAAACGCGCGCTCGATTTCCTTAATGGAATACCGCAGCACGATCGGACGCCCGTGCGGGCAGCTCATCGGCGCTTCCGTCTTCGCGAGTTCCGCCAGCAGCCATTGCATTTTCGTCTGGTCGAGCGGCATGTTCACCTTGATTGCCGCGTGGCAGGACGTCGAAGCCGCGATTTTCGCTTGCAGCGAATCCATGGAGATTGCCGCATTCTCGCGCTCGATGCCGTCGAGAATTTCCATCAGCAGACGCTCGGCGTCCGCGCCGGCAATTCCCGCCGGTGTCGCATGAATGGCCACGCTTCGCGGCCCCATCTGGGCGACTTCAAAGCCATTGGCGGTCAGTTCCTCGGCAATGCGTTCGAAAATGACGAGTTGACGCGGGGAAAGCTGCACCATCAGGGGCATCAGCATTCGCTGGCCAGAGAGCTGCCCTTCACGACGCGCTCGCAGATGTTGTTCGAATAGTACGCGCTCATGCGCGACGTGCTGGTCGATGATCCACAACCCTTCCCCGTTCACGGCGACAATAAAGCTCGAATTCACCTGCCCCAACGGCTTCAGCTCACTCAAGCTCTCCGCGCTTGCCTGTGACTCGGCGCCCACGCCCATTCCGGCCTCGCGACGCGCCGCCGAAGCGGACTCACCTAAAGCTGCGGGAGCACCTTCAGAAAATCGCTCCGCGTTCGACGAGCTCGGCTCCTCGGACAGCGTTCCGATGCCGCTTTCGAACTGGAAGCGCTGCGCCTCCGGTCGCAAGGGCGCGGCGCTCAATTCGAAATCGCCTGCGATTGTCGCGCCAGCCGCGTTCATCGGCGGAATCACCGCGCGTGGCAGGCTGCCATTGCCCACTCCCACCGCAGCAACTGCTGTCGCGCCGTCCGGCTGGCTTTCCGCGGCCGAGGCGCTCGCCGCCACGCCCGGAAAGCTCGGAATCGGGCGTGCGCGCGAAAGAGCCTGCCGGATCGAATCGCGCGTGAAGTCATGCACAAATTGCGGGTGCCGGAAACGCACCTCGATTTTTGCCGGGTGAACGTTCACGTCTACTTCTTCGGCGGGCAGATCGAGAAAAAGCAGCACCGCGGGAAAAACCGAGGGAGGCAGCACGTTGCGGTACGACTCGTGAATCGCATGCAGGATTAGGCGGTCGCGCACCAGGCGCCGGTTCACGAAGACGTAAATTCCATTGCGGTTGCTTCGCTGCACGTCAGGTCGTGAAGCAAATCCGCGCACGACCAGTTCGTCGGCGCGCTCCTCGGTCGTCAGTTCGGCTTCCGTAATCGCCGCGCGCACGGGTGAAGATACGGGCAGAATTTCAAACAGTTCTTCGAGCGCCTGGCGTCCAAAAAGCTGGTACACGCGTTCAGCCATCGTTTCCACCGCAGTGGCATTGATGATTTCCTGCGTGGGCGTCTTCAAAACGAATTGCTTGCCGGGATGTGCGAGCGCATAGTGCGTGACGAGCGAAGCGATATGTCCTAGTTCCGTGGTTTCGGCCTTAAGAAAGTTGCGCCGTGCGGGCACGCAGTAAAAAAGATCGGCCACGCTGATCGTGGTCCCTGCCGGAAGCCCTTCCGGCTTGACGCTCACCAGTTTGCCTCCGGCAAATTCGACTCGCGTCCCCTCCTCCTCTTCCGCCGCCCGCGTTTGCAGCAGAAGACGCGAGACCGCAGCAATTGAAGGCAGCGCTTCTCCGCGAAACCCGAGCGTAGCGATGGAGAGCAAATCATCGGCCGTGCGCAGCTTCGACGTGGCGTGGCGCTCGAACGCCAGGAGTGCGTCGTCCTGCGCCATTCCCGTGCCATCGTCGATCACGCGAATCATTCGCTTGCCGCCGGATTCCACTTCTACCCGAATCGACCGCGCACCAGCATCAAGCGCGTTCTCAAGCAATTCCTTTACGACGGAAGCGGGCCTCTCCACCACCTCGCCCGCAGCGATCTTGTTCGCAACATTCTCCGCAAGTATGCGTATTCGGGTCATGAATTTATTGGTCCGGCCAAATTGAATCCCGGACGAACTCCCTCTTACTTCTCCTCTACTTTCTTTAGTTGAATTCCAAGCATATCAAGCTGGTCGGCGTCCACGTTCGAAGGCGCTTCGGCCATCAGATCCTGGGCCTTCGCGGTTTTCGGGAACGCGATGACCTCGCGGATCGACTTTTCCCCCGCGAGCAGCGCAACGACGCGGTCGATCCCCAGCGCGATGCCGCCATGTGGAGGCGTTCCGTAGGTCAGCGCGTCGAGAAAGAAACCGAAACGGTTGCGCAATTGTTCCTGGCTGAGTCCTAGCGCTCTGAACACGCCTTCCTGGACGTCCTGCTGATGAATTCGAATGCTGCCTGAGCCCAATTCGGAGCCGTTCAGGACGAGGTCATAGCCTTTCGAACGCATGGACAAGCGAACCTCATCCGAGGCGTCTTCGAGCTTCGGGACGTCCTCCTCGACGATGCCGGTGAAGGGATGCTGCGCGCTGACCACACACTTGTCGGTCGGGCTCCATTCGAACAGCGCAAAGCCGGTGATCCACAGGAATTCCCAGCGGTCCTTGGGGATGAGTTTAAGCTGCTCCGCGAGCAGAAGGCGCACCTGCCCCGCAATCAGGGCGGCGGCATCGGTGCCGGGGATTTGTTCCTTGGCGGTGACGGCGACGACCAGATCGCCAGGCTTGGCATCGGCGGCCGCGGCGATTTTCTTCAATGCTTCGGCGCCGAGATTTTTCTCAAGCGGCGACGTGACACCTTCAGGCGTTACTTTAAAGGTGTACACGCCGCGCGCGCCCAGGGATTTCGCTTTCTCCGTAATCTCGTCGAGTTGCTTGCGCGAAAATGTTGCGGCGCCGGGCGCGGCGAGCGCCTGGACGTGTCCCTCGATCTGCAGCGTCCCGCCAGCGGGCGCGAAATGCTCGGTCACATCGTGCAATTCCATGCCGAAGCGCAGGTCGGGTTTGTCCGAGCCGTAACGACGTATCGCATCACGATATTCCATGCGACGGAATGGAGCCTTCACGGTGATGCCAGCCGCCGCGCAAGCTCGCACCATCACCTGCTCGATCACGCCAAATACGGTGTCCTGCGTGGGAAACGATATTTCGAGGTCGAGTTGCGTGAACTCGGGTTGACGGTCGGCGCGCAGGTCTTCGTCGCGGAAGCATTTGACGATTTGGAAGTAGCGATCCATCCCGCCAATCATCAATATCTGCTTGAAGATCTGCGGCGATTGCGGCAGCGCGTAGAACTGGCCGGGATGCACGCGGCTCGGCACCAGATAATCACGCGCGCCTTCCGGAGTCGAGCGCGTGAGCATGGGCGTTTCGATTTCGTAGAATCCCATCTCGTCCATGGCCTTGCGGATTTCGAGAATGATGCGGTGTCGCAGCGCGAGGTTCTGCCGCGGGTGCGTGCGGCGCAGGTCGAGATAACGGTAGCGCAGGCGCGTCTCTTCGCTCGCTGTCGTTTCGTCCTCGACCACAAACGGGGGCGTCTTCGCGGTGTTCAGGATGCGCAGCTCGCTGGCAATAATTTCAACTTCGCCGGAGGCCAGGTCGGGATTCGCTTTCTGGCGTTTCACCACGCGTCCGGTGATGGCCACCACGAATTCCGAGCGCAATTCTTCGGCACGCGCATGTGCGGCGGCGTGTTGCTCCTTGTTGAAGACAATCTGCGCCAGGCCCGAGCGGTCGCGCAGATCAATGAAAATCAAGGTGCCGAGATCGCGCCGCCGATGGACCCAGCCCATCAGGACAACGTCTTTATCGGCGTCAGCAGCGCGAAGATTGCCGCAGTAGTGCGTCCGTTGCAGTGTTCCGAGTGAATCGAGCACGAGTGTTCTGCTTTCTTCCTTAAGTTAGATCAGATTTAGAACTGCAATCGCTGGTGCGGCATTCTACTCCGCACCAGGATGTTGGTGTTGTAGCCCGCGTCTTCAGACGCGGGGTCTTTCTGTGGGCCCTCATTCGCGTGACGCCCGCAAATACGAAAACAAATCTTGCTCCGCAAGCTTCTGCTGCGTGCCGTCGGCCAGGCGTTTGACCGCGACTACTCCGTCGGCGAGTTCATCTTCGCCCAGGATTACGGCGTGGCGCGCCTTCAAGCGATCCGCGAGCCCCAGGGATTTTCCGAACTTCATTTCGACCGCGGGCAACTCGACAACGAAACCCGCATCGCGCAGGCGTCGGGCCAGCTTGATCGCAGCGGGCTGTGCCACCGCGCCAAACCATGCTAGATACACATCGAGGCCTCCCGCCACTTCGCCCGCACTGGATTGCTGGAGCGAAAGCACCAGCCGATCGGTGCCGATGGCAAATCCGATGCCTTTGGTAGCGGCAGGACCGCCCAACAGTTCGACCAAACCATCATACCGCCCGCCACCGCAAACGGCATTCTGCGAGCCAAGCCCCGGCGCGGTGATCTCGAATGTGGTGCGCATGTAGTAGTCGAGGCCGCGCACCAGACGCCAGTTTTCATGGTACTTGATCCCGCGCAGCGCGAGATGGCGCTTCACTTCGTCGTAATGCGCGCGGCATTCAGGGCAAAGATGGTCGGCGATGCGCGGCAGCTTTTCAATGATGGCTTGCTCGTGTTCGAGTTTGGAATCGAGCACGCGCAGCGGATTCGTCTCGATGCGTCGCTGGCTGTCCGCACCCAATTGCTCGCGCACCTTTTCGAGTTCGGCGCGCAACAGTTCCACATATGCCGGCCGGCAATTTTTGTCGCCAATGGAATTGATGTGCAGAACCGCGCCTTTCAGCTGTATCCGCTCGAAAAACGCGAGCAGCATCTCAATCACCTCTGTGTCGATCCCAGGCGCGTCCGATGGCCCAAGGACTTCGGCCCCAATCTGGTAGAACTGCCGGTATCGCCCCTTCTGAGGTCGCTCCCGCCGGAACATTGGCCCCATGTAGTAGAGCTTCACATTGCCGGGCAAGGTCTGCATCCCATGTTCAATGTATGCACGAACAACCGACGCCGTCGCCTCGGGACGCAATGAAATCGATGATTCGTCGCGGTCCTGAAACGAGTACATTTCTTTCGAAACAATATCCGTTTCCTGACCCACGGAGCGGGCAAACAGGTCCGTTTGCTCAAAGATGGGCAATCGAATTTCAGCGAAGCCGAATGTGCCGAAAACGTCGCGCGCAGCCTGCTCGACGCGATTCCACAGTGCGGACTCCGGCGGGAGAATGTCGCGTACACCTTTGATACCTTGAAATTGACGTTTTTCGGACAAGTTTAGTGACTCGTGAGTAGAAGCTATCTCATAAATCGCTTCTTACCAATTTCCCCCGCTCGACAACTCAGCCACGATGGCGCGCCAACGGCGCGGAGCATGCCAGCCCGGGGCAACGCCCCGGGTACGTGTCCGAGCACCTCTTCCGCCCTGCAAGGGCGGAGGATTCCTCCGCCCTTGCAGGGCGCACCGATCGATTCCGAAACCCAGGGCGTTGCTCTGGGCTGGAGTGCGGCGGCGCCTTCAGCGCCGGAATCAAAGTTGAGCAAATTCAAATTCACGATTCTTGATGGTTAGCCATTATGAGATGGCTTTTAGTGACCGGGTGATTCTTGAATCGCAAATCCTGCTTTTCCGTGTCCTCTACGCTCGGCTCTTAGCTCGCTCTGTGTCGAGATCTTCGGGCTGCTAGGCCTTCTCCGCCTTGTATGTTTCCGAGTACTCGATGTACCGCGCGGCGTAGGCCTCGATACTGGCCTGATCTTCGGGCGTCAGCGCGCGGCGGAATTTTCCTGGGTGACCCATGAAGAGGCTTCCTGGCGGTACAACGGTGCCTTCGGGAACAAGCGTACCCGCGGCGACCATCGAGCCTGTACCGATTTTCGCGCCGTTCAGCAGGATCGAGCCCATGCCGATCAAGACGCGGGATTCGATCGTGCAGCCGTGCAGGATGACGCCATGTCCAATCGTCACCGCGTCGCCTAATTGCAGGGGATGGGTGTCCTTCATCACGTGGAGCACCGACCCATCCTGGATATTGGTGCGCGCGCCAATTCGAATCCAGTTGACGTCACCACGGATCACCACGCCCGGCCAAACACTCGAGAGCTCACCAATTGTGACGTCACCGATAATCACCGCGTCAGGATCGATGTAAGTCGATGCCGGAATCTGCGGCGTCCGGCCGCGGTAGCTGCGAATCATGCGCGCACCTCGCGAGAAATCAAACAAGTGAAATTAACATACGGCCCAGCGGCACACAAGGCAGGCTGGTTTGCAGTAGTGAGCAAGTTTGAATTTCCAATTGGTCGTGGAAAGCTAATCGATAGGCCCCTATCCTTTCGCTATTTTGCCGTGAACGGTCGTCAGCTATCCTATACACCCATGAGTGAGGCAAACTCAGCTGCCAGTACGCGAACATCGAGAGTCATCAAGGCTCCGCGCGAAGCTCTCTATCGAGCGTTTACTGACCCTGCGGCCTTGGCTGTCTGGCTTTCGCCGGGAGAGATGACGGGAAAGGTCCATGAGTTCGATGCCCGAGTCGGCGGAGGGTATCGGATGTCTCTGTTCTATCCCTCATCCGAGCCGGTGTACCGCGGCAAGACCTCGGAGCGGGAAGACCGTTTCACGGCACGCTTCGTGGAGCTCACGCCCCCAACAAGAATCGTCCAAGCGATATCTTTTGACTCGGTCGATCCTGCCTTCTCGGGAGAGATGACCATGGTGGTCACATTTGAGGACAGAGACGGCGGGACAGAAGTGACCGTCTTGTTTGAGGACATACCGTCGGGCATACGACCCGAGGATAACGATGCTGGCTGCCGGTCCTCACTTGAGAAGCTGGCTCGCTATATCGAGCAGGAAGGGGTTTAACTCGCCGCCCGTGGACCTTACGGGATGAGAATGTACTCCATCATTGGTAGGCTGCGATCAGAACGAACAGGTGACGCCTTCTCTCCGATCCAGACTGCGCCTTGGTGGGCGTAGAAGGGCTCTGCGTTGGGATCAGCCGTTAAGATGAGTCTGCTGAATCCCAGGCTCCGGGCGAGATTCACGGCGTAATCCCACAATTCCTTGCCGTACCCTTTCCCGATGTAACGCGGCTCAATAAATAAGTCGTGAAGTTCCACGGTATTGCTATCGACGGAGATTAAGCTGCAATACCCCAATGGCTTTCCCTCTGCCTCAAGTATGTAGACATGAAAATCGGGTAAGAATTTGCTGGCTTGGAATTCGAGGTCTGGTCTTGCTCTGTCCATGAATGAATGGTCATATCCCCAGTAAGCTTTCGACCGAACAGTGAGTTCGGTCAACAAGCGGCTCTCTTCTGGCCGCGCTCGCCGAATACGTGGAACCAACTCACTCATGGTAATGGCTCAGATTTGAATTTAGGACAATGGGCAGGCTGTGGGGAAGTTCTAAGAGGCCGCGACCGTGGTGGGTTCTTTGCGCGCCGGAGCGCCACGAGCTGGCCCGCGGCCGCGATCGGAAATCCAGGAGAACAGACGCCAGCCTAGCAGCACCGCCATGATTACCGCATACAAAAAAGGTAAATGAACGTCGGATTTCACGAGCCAGTAGAAATGAATCACTCCGGCCACGGCGCTCAGGTAAATCAAGCGATGCAGCATCTGCCAGCGCCGGTAGCCCATCCGGCGAACCATTCCCGCCGTGGAAGTGACGGCCAGCGGAATCATGAGCACAAACCCGGTGAATCCCACCGTGATGTAGGGGCGCTTCACCACGTCTGCCCACACGCCGCGAAAAT
>Ga0210400_10001384_pt1 | contig 24144 bp, 26 predicted proteins | sample IncBWH26MmetaG_FD_155456 | JGI IMG/M metagenome (GOLD analysis project Ga0210400, IMG submission 155456) | Forest soil microbial communities from Barre Woods Harvard Forest LTER site, Petersham, Massachusetts, United States - Inc-BW-H-26-M | ecosystem: Environmental > Terrestrial > Soil >...
ATCTCACTCACGCTCGCGAGCATTTAACCCGGTTTCAATACATCACGCAAAACAAGCTGGGATCGCCCATCAGCTTGGCGTATGGCGAGCAGGGAAAGTATTCGCTGGCGGAAGAATCGCCGGAGGTGGTTCAAAAAGTTCCGCCGCAGATTTCGGTGCGATTCGTCGATATAACCGAGCCCGCTGGACTGAACACAAAACCCTCGGCTGCGCCTGCGAAGGATCTCGCCTCCTACCTCGGGCCAGGCGCGTGCTTTCTCGATTATGACAACGATGGGCGGCCCGACATCTTTCTGCCCGACAACGGCAAAGAGGGGGGAATGTCGCTGTACCGCAATCTGGGCAATGGCAAGTTCGAAGATGTAACCAAGAAAGCGGGCATCGATCCGACCTTGCACGGCATTGGCTGCACCGCTGGCGATTATGACAACGATGGTTTCGCCGACTTGGCGGTGAGTCTCAATGGGAGCGTGCTTCTGCTTCATAACGAAAAGAACGGCACGTTCAAGGATGTCACCGCCGCGGCCGGCATTAAGAGCGATGGCCTCAACGCCGGATTAACTTTTATCGACTACGATCACGATGGCGATTTGGACTTATACGTTACTCAGCTGGCAAACGATGGTGTTGAGCAACTTTGCAGTGGTCCTCTTGGACAAACGCGGTGCGGTATTGCTCTGATGCTCTCAGATTCCTCGTCCGCGAACTCGATGTGGCGCAACAACGGGAATGGCACCTTCACCGACGTAACCAACAGTACGGGCCTCGCAGGAACGCGCCGCAACATCGCTGCTGTGGGCACTGATTACAACAACGATCGGGCTGTGGATATTCTCGTGAGCGGCGATGAACCCTCGATTTTCGAGAATCAGAGGGAAGGGAAATTCTTGCCACGCGCGCCTTGGTCAAGCCCCAAACCCGCAGCGACTTCTGGCGCCGCCGCGCTCGACTTCGATCACGACGGATGGATGGATATTGCCTTTACGCACTGGAGCACAACTGGTTTGACTCTGTGGCGTAATAAGCAGGGGAAGAGTTTCGAACGCGTGCCGCTGCCCGGGATAGATTGGGTTCGTGCTTACGGACTGGCCGCCATCGACTATGACAACGACGGCTGGGTCGACCTCGTCGCGGCCGGCGAGACGAAAGACGGTAAGGGCAAGGTGCGCTTGTTCCGTAATCTCGGGCCGGAAGGGTTCAAAGACGTTACAGCTGACGTTGGCCTCGACAAGATTAAGCTCAAAGATCCACGTGCAATCATCACCGGCGACTACGACGGCGATGGCGCGACTGACCTGCTCATCACGCAGAGTCATGGGCCTGCTGTCTTGCTGCGAAATGAAGGCGGCAACAAGAACCATTGGCTGCGGCTCAGTCTGAAAGGGCTTGCCGACAACAAGAGCGCCACTGGAACCAAAGTCGAAGTCTTCGCGGGAGGCAATCGGCAGAAATTCGAGATCTACGGATCGAACGGGTATCTCGGGCAGAACTCGCCGTACCTCACGGTTGGTCTTGGACAATCGACTCAAGCGGATGTTGTTCGTATGCTGTGGCCCAGTGGAGTGCTGCAAGATGAAGTCGAAGTTGCCGCCGATCACGAACAGAAATATATGGAAATGGACCGCCGCGGCAGCTCCTGCCCCACCCTTTTCGTTTGGAATGGAGAACGTTATCAGTTGGTTGGTGACATGCTCGGCGCCGGTGTAGTCGGACACTGGGTTGGCCCCGGACAGCGCAACGTTCCACGCCCGACGGAATACATCAAAATCGATCGCAAAGCGATTCAAGAAAAAGACGGCAAGCTCAGCTTCCGTTTCATGGAGCCTTTGGAAGAGGCAGTGTATCTCGACCAAGTGAAACTGCTGGCCGTCGATCATCCCGTTGACCTCGATGTTTATCCCAACGAATATTTCGCCAGCAACCCGCCATATCCAAATTTCAAAGTCGTAACCAGTCGCGACGCTCGGCCGCCAGCTGCGGCGCATGATGAACACGGGCACAACGTGCTTCCCGATCTGATGGCTCACCGCTATTTCGGCGATTTCGAACTGCTCCCATTTGCAGGTTTCACCAAGATGCACAGCCTGGAACTCGATCTCGGCGAACCCTACCTCGGCGGCCCGCTATGGTTGCTGCTGCACGGGGAGATTGAATATTTCAGCGCAACCGGCATGTATGCTGCCGACCAGGCGGGTATTCACGGCATTGCGCCATACGTGGAAGCGCTCGATGCCCAAGGGAAGTGGGTCCGCGTAAGCGATGATATGGGGTTCCCCGCTGGCGGACCGCGCACCATGACTGCCGACCTGAGCGACCGCCTGCCCAAAGGTACGCACTGCATCCGTATTTCGACCAACTTGCAGATCTATTGGAACAGCATTCTGATTGATCGAACCAGTCAGGATCAGAATGTTCGCGTTGTGCCGGTCCCGCTCGCTGGCGCCGATCTCCGCTTTCATGGATTCCCGCTGAAGATCGAAGGCAAGCCGCCAGGCAATGTGATGTACATTTACGAGAAGGCCAGCCCTACTGGACCTTACACGCGTCCCGCTGGCGCTTATACGCGCTACGGCGATGTACTTCCGCTGCTTACTTCCCTCGATGACCGGTTGGCAGTTCTTGGCTCGGGCGATGAAGTTGCCCTGGATTTTGATCCGTCGAAACTTGCTAGCCTGCCAAAAGGTTGGGTTCGCGACTACTTCTTCGTCGCCAATGGCTACGAGAAAGATATGGACTTCTACGCCTACGATTTCATGAGCGTCGACCCACTTCCGTTCCGCAACATGAATGCGTATCCTTCGGACAAATCCTTTCCCCTTGATGACGAGCACTTGAACTACCTGCTGGAATACAATACGCGGTACATGTCAGGCAATGAGCCGCGAAGCTACCGTTTCAACTATTCCTCGCCAAAGTAATTCCGCAGCGACGATTTCCGCGCCATATCGGGTTGAGTTCTATATCGGAATCGCTCCACGAGATAACCGCTAGTTAAATCCGTGGGGATGGCCCACTCTTACGTTTTTGAAAAGGTGGGGGCCGCTTGGCCAAACGCCAGACGGTAAGGGCCCCAAACGAGTGTCTGTCCGCCTGCGTGTTCGCTGACTCAGCTATAGATGATGGTCCGCGTAAAACGAGTAAATGACCAGTCGGTCGTATAGTATTTCGGTCCAGTACCAGCCGAAATAAGCTCCCGCCGGAAAGAAAAACTGGATCGCCAGAGCCATCCAGGGCAGCGCCAATGCGCCGACCAGAACGGTTTCCAGAGCGATCTTAAGGGCATCCATATTTCATCCTCGCCCTTGAGTCGCCAAGGATGAAGCAGTGGAATCCACCGCGACAAGAGATGAACAGACCGCCCACTTATACAGCTCTTCTGCGGATTGTCAATGCAAGTCTCGGGGCTGTTCGGCTTTTGGAACGGAGCCAGCGTACCGGGCACCCCTGCACCTCTGGGATCCTCAAGTCGCCATCATCAGATGGCAGGAGTGCGTCTTTACTATCAGCCAGACCGCGCGGTCCGGCTGAAGTTGGAGAGCGTCGCGCGCGGCCAGCGTAAGCTGGACTTCCATCTCCACTCCGCAATTCACTCGCACCGCGACGATGACATCTCGCTGTTCCAGCGAGAGCACGCGTCCGGGAATTATATTGCGGGCACTCAAGCCCGAAGGTTGAACCGTAGCCAGCAAGATGTCGCCGGCGCGAATCCCGACCAGCAGGGTTGAACCGGTTTCTGCGCGCACCAGGGGCGTTTCCAGTTCTACATTGCTGTCGGCTATGCGACAAGTCATTGTGCCGCGATCTTCGTGGGCAGCTGCAACTACAGCGTGAAAAATGTTTTCGAATCCGATGAGTTGCGCCAGAGACTCTTGTCTCGGTGCGGCCATGACTCCGTGAGGAGTGCCGTCGGCAATGATGCGCCCATTTTCGAGGACGAGCACCCGGTCTCCCAGGGCAAAGACCTCTTCACGGTTGTGAGTAACGTACACAATCGGAATAGCGTGGGCTGCGTTCCAGACGCGCAGGTCGTCGATGATCTTCGACTTGGTGGCCGCGTCGAGTGCGGCCATGGGTTCGTCGAGCAGCAGGACGCATGGGTCGGTGACGAGAGCGCGGGCCAGCGCTACTCTTTGTCGCTCGCCGCCAGAAATCTCTCTTGGCTTGCGGCGGTGCAAGTGCGCGATGCGAAACGATTCAAGAATGGCATCACGTTTCTTTTGTCGTTTGAGCCTATCTACGCCTGCCAGGCCGTACTCGACATTTTCACCCACCGTGAGATGAGGAAAAAGTGCGAGATCCTGAAAAACGTAGCCTACATTTCGGTTTTGGACGGGGAGGTTCGTCCGTCGCACGTGGTCGAAGAAGACGCGATTGCTGACTGCTATTTTTCCCGAGTCGGGGGGCGTCAGCCCGGCGACGCAGTCGAGCAGCGTGGTCTTTCCTGCCCCGGATGGGCCGAACAGAATCGTGATACCTGGGATAATAGTAAATAAAATATCGAGCGTGAAGTCGCGTCCGGCGTTGGAAAACCGTTTGTGGAGCTGAACTGTCAGAACATCCTGCAACCCGCCATCAGCGGCCAGCGGCAAGCGAAGATCTGAGGAATCTTTTCTCGTTTGAATCACTTCTGCGGCCCCACCGTCCACGCTTTTCGATTCACGCCGTATACCAGGGACAGCACGGCGAAGGAAATCGCGAGCAGTACGAGTGCCGTCTGATTGGCGGCGGCATAATTAAGCGCTTGCACCTGATCGTAGATGTCGATGGACACGGTTCGCGTAACTCCCGGAATATTTCCGCCGACCATAAGCACGACTCCGAATTCCCCCATGGTATGCGCGAAACTCAGAGCCACTCCGGTCACCAGTCCAGGAAGAGAAAGCGGCAGGATCACGCGAACAAACGTCTGCAGCTTAGAAGCGCCCAGGGTTGCCGACGCAGCTATCAGCCTGGGGTCGACCAGCGCGAATGAAGCCGCGAACGGCTGGACCGCAAACGGCAAACTGTAAATGATGGAACCGATGACCAGGCCGCCAAAAGTAAATGCAAGCGTGTGCCCGGTAAGAACTTGCCAAAAACGTCCCAACGGACTACGTGAACCCAGCGCGACCAGAACGTAGAAGCCCAACACGGTCGGCGGTAAGACAATGGGTAAGGCCACGACCGCTTCGGCGAGAAATTTCCACCGCCAGCGCGAGTACGCGGTCCAGTAAGCGATCGGCAGCCCCAGAAATACCAGAACCGCCGCCACCAGCACTGCCAGCCGAATCGTCAGCCAGAACGCCTGCCAGTCCATCCGCCTCCACCACACCCGCCAATAAATACACGCCAGTATAGCCAAAGCTACGCCTCCGAAGTCCCAATGTGGGCCAACTCCGATCCAGAATGTTCATCTGTCACAGAGGCGCAGCCTATGGGACAGCTACGATACCTGCTCAGGAGGTTGCGAATGGAGATTCAGGAAGCAATTAAAGTGATCCGCGCACTGGCGGACGGAGTGAACCCGGAAACCCGTGAATCGCTAAAAGACGACTCGATTTGCCGGAATCCGCAAGCCGTGATGGCTTTAAACCGGGCATTGGCGGCTCTTGTCACTCAGCAGCAGCGGGAACTCAAGAAGCCGGCGAGTGCGGGGAGGTATTGGGCGCATACGGAGGATCAACAGGTTTGCGAGGAATTACGCAAAGGAATGGACTTCCAGGAAATCGCGAAGGCCCATAACCGGACCGTGCCTTCGATTGTCGCCCGTCTGGTCAAACTAGGAAAAATTACGCCTGACAAATCCGGTTCTCTATTTCCTTCCAAGGTGGCGTAAGGAAGATCGCAGATGCGCAGAGCCTTGAGGCAGTTGCAGGGTAAGCCTGATCACTGGGATCGAAAGCACGAGCGAGGCCGTCCGCGCCTACATTGGCTTGTGCTATGCCTGCTGTTGCTCGGCCTCGTAGGTTCCGTGAAATCCGCTTTCTCACAATCGAAACCTACCGAACGCGAGGCACACGAACGGAGAGTCTTGCGGGAACAGTCGTTTCTTCGCGGGCGCAGTTCGCCTGGGGCTGTTGGCGCGGCGCAGCGTTATCGCGCTTACTTGCAGAAGATGCGAATGAGGACTTCGGGTCTGGCGCGGGCACAGAACGTGGAAGGTGATTCGTCGCCATCCTCCGTCGTGGTTTGGAGCCCGCTCGGACCGGCGCCTTTGGCATCGGACGCAAGCGGCGTGGGCGAGTACGACTACGGCTGGGTTTCTGGGCGCGCGACTGCGGTTGCAATTGATCCCGCCGATCCGACTGGGAATACGCTTTACATCGGCGGCGCGTATGGCGGAGTTTGGAAGTCCACCAATGCTACCCAGGCAGTTACGAAAACTTCGTCGAGCGTCATCTGGACCGCTCTCATCGACAACCAGCCTACGCTGGCGGTAGGCGCAATCGCTATTCAGCCAGGAAACACGAACGCGAGCAACAGTTTGATTCTGGTAGGCACGGGAGAAACCAACAGTTCGGCCGATTCTTACTACGGATTGGGTATTCTGCGATCTCCAGATGCCGGTGCGACCTGGACCCTCATTCCTTCAGATACTTCCGGAACGCGATCGTTCGCTGGAATGGGATTCAGCAAAATTGCGTTCAGCAGCAGTTCTCCCAACTTGGCATTGGCTGCTACCGCAGGGGCCGCGGAAGGAATTATCGAAGGCCTCGCAGATCCGCTGACTGCGAATCTTGGACTCTACTATTCAGAGGACAGCGGAAATTCCTGGAACTATGCAAACGTAAGCGACAGTACGGTAACAACAGCGCCGGGTTCGGCGAGTTCTGTTGTTTACAACGCGGGGACGGGACAGTTCTTTGCCGCGCTGCGCTATCACGGTTTTTACTCGTCGAGCGATGGCATCCATTGGACTCGCATGGCCAGTCAACCCGGCGGCGGCCTGAGCGCAAGCGCGTGTCCTGCGAATCCCAGTTCGTCGAGCTGTCCGATTTATCGTGGCGAGATTGCCGTCGTTCCCGGCCGCAAAGAGATGTATGCCTGGTATCAAAGACCTTCGTGAGTTTTCTGTAACTTATTGAGGGTGCATTCCGCGCAAGTCGCGCAAGTCGTGGCATTCCGCAGGGGTGGTGTACAAAAAGTGTACAGCGGGAGCGGCCTTGCAAAGCCGCATTCAATTCTTGAAACTATCGCATGAGACTCGGGCATTACGCAAGCCCGGTGAGATTAAAATAGCCCAGCCCAAATTGTGGCTGCGGTCAAGCAGGCGTGGACGATGGAGGAAGGTAGAGCGTGAATCTGACTGACAGTGGTATGATTCCGCTCTCCCTCGCCCGATAGGGCGGGCGTTTTGACTGACGCCGGAAGGAGACAGCCACTTTGAAACTCAAGCGAAGTTCCAAGGCAATCCTCGTGACGGTGTTCGCTAGTCTGGTTATGTTGGGAGGGACAGCCCACGCCAAGGATGGGGTATACCAAGTAATCCACAATTTTAGCGGTTACCCAGACGATGGTTGGGAGCCTGTCGGAGTGCCTGCTGTCGCGAAGAACGGCGATCTCTATGGCGCCACCACCGGGGGCGGAGCTTCCGACTTGGGAACGGTATTCAAGCTGACTGCACCGCGCACTCGTGGCGGGGCGTGGCGCGAGACCATCCTTTATAACTTTCCCGGCGGGAGCGGGGGGTTTGGGGCTGACGCGATACTCCTGGGCGCGGACGGCAATTTGTACGGCTTCGCTGGCCAAGTCGTTTTTGAATTGAAGGCGCCTACCGGGCGCAGTGGCGTCTGGAAGTACACGTCACTTTACACACTCAACGGGACCACCCAAGGCGACGCAATTCAGGGAATAGCGCTGGATGCCAAGGGAAACATATATGGCGCGACGGAGGAGGGCGGCGATCTCAGCTGTGGCAATGGACATGGCTGCGGAATAGTGTTTGAGCTGAAGCGGCCAACGAAAGAGGGTGGGCAGTGGGTATTTAGCGTGCTTCACGCCTTCACGGGGCCGCCCGATGGAGATTCGCCCTTCGCGGGCGTGACGCTGGATCAGGGTGGAACCGTGTACGGTACCTCGGCTGGAGGATCCCTCGGGTATGGCGCGGTCTACCGTGTAAGCCCACCGACGAAGAAGGGCCCTTGGACAGAGACAGTCGTTTATTCGTTTGATGCGGGGTCGAACCTGGGTACCGGCCCGGGCGGGCCGGTGACGTTCGATGGATCCGGCAACATGTATGGAACCACGTTATTCGGAGGGGACCTTAATTGCTCGGGTGGCGCCGGATGCGGGGTGGTATTCGAGCTTTCGCCACAGCAGGGGGGAACATGGACCTACACGAACCTGTATTCCTTCCAGGATGGCAGCGACGGTGCAGTGCCCTCCGGCAACATCGTAATCGACAGCAAGGGCAATATATATAGCACGACTACGGCGGGGGGCGGAAGTAAAGCTGGGATAGCGTTCAAGCTGAGTCCGCCGCAGCAAAAAGGGGGAGCCTGGATTGAAACCATACTCCACAGTTTCAAGGTCCCTGTGAGCGGAGGCGACAATGGCGGCCTGATCTGGGGCAAGTGGGGTGACCTTTACGGGGTCACGTACTTGGGCGGGACGGGATGCCCCGGCAATGGTTGCGGCACCGTGTTCGAGCTTCAGCCCTGAGCGCCGAAACGACACGTCATGTCGATTCCCTCGCTAGCCTTCTCTGTCTGAAGAGTCTGATTGAACGCCGGACGGAGGCAGTTGGCCCGAAATCGGCTCGGAGTGAAGCCGTACCGCTTGCGAAAGGCGCGGGCGTCGCCTGAGAACCGATCAGGACAGCCGCAGCCCCGGAGTATGGCCCTTAGCTCCGCAGTCGCAGCACTCAGAGTTCGCAATGCGGCCACATGCGCTTAAGCCTCAACTTAATGTTGTTCGATTTGTGCCCGTTCACCTTAACGAGCGTTGTATTTTCTGAAGTTCGTCCAAGAGAGCACGTCGAATCTTGAGGACCTTTCTCTCGCCAGTAGCAACGCGTCTCACGTAGGAAGAATCAACCCCTAGTTTTTTGGCGACCGCGAACAGAAAATAAATAGCAATTAGGCAGCTCTTTGGCGTTTGAAGATATAGTGAGACCCCAGAATTTGTGCCAACACAAATCCTTCTTCGCCATGTTTGTTTAGTATCTCTTCCAACAATTGAGGTGCCAGATTAGTCTTGTATTCAACAACTCTATATTCCCACTTCATTGGTCCCTCCTGCATCGCCATGAAATTGCGATACCGAATAAGAACGGCGAGCGGTCTGTCGTTATCTTGAATGACCAGTGTTTTGTCGAGGCCATCCAGTTGTGTGACGTTTAACGCGCGCAAGCGGCTGATCCCCACATGCTGCACACTCGGGTCAAGGTACGGAATAGAAACTTGATTTGTTTTTGCCATAGCCCCTCTATGCTTTCGTGTTCAACGCTTTCAAAACCAGTTCCTTGTCAACACGCGCATTCGGCTTGCGCTCAGGCAATAGTGTAAGGCAGTATAACGGCAATTGTAAAGCTAAATAATGCTTTTATACGGGTTTTTTATGCTATTCTTTATGCCTATGGTAAACTCCCAGATGCATAATGCCGAAACGAGCAAAAAGGCCACAGCCGCCCCCAGCAAGAACTTCACAAATGCGACCAGCGATTCTGTTCTTTGATCCTCACTTGAAGGACTTATGCTGTCACCTCCGTCAATACTGAGACCGGACACGCTCGAGGGAATTGACGATCTCATACGTGTGGGCCTCATCGCGTTCAGGGAAAGCTGTTTTAATTGGCTCCTAGTGGCAACGGGCTTCGTCGTAGTAGGGCTTGTACTTGAGGGGCCAGAGTTGTGGCATGAAATAATTTCTATCGTCCGCCACTGGAGATTCCGCCGCAGGTTCAAATTCTCGCTCCCAGAGGAGCGCGCTCCCAATTGGGTTAAGCTAATCGCCTTTGTCGGCTGGATATTTATCGTAATAGGCGTGGCTGGGGAATATGTAGCGGACAGTTTTGTTTCGCGAGCGGATGGCTTTGTCCAGACATTTGACGAGATTGTGTTGACCGAAACGCAGAACCGAACTGCATTAGCCAGTGAACGTGCAATTGCTGCGTATGAACGGGCCTCAGAGAACGAGAAAGAGACAGCGGCTACCTTGAAACAAGCTGAACAAGAACGATCAGACGGGGCGAAGTCATTACAGGCTGCTGAGATTGCACGGAAGGAAGCAAAGGGATTTTCGTTACAAATAGCGCAAGCTAATGAACGGGCAGCTAACGCGGAAAAGCAAGCAGCCGCTGCTAATCTCGAATTAGCCAGGCTCACACACCCGAGAGAGTTCGGTCCAGAACAATGCAGAAAATTGCGGACTGCGTTGTTACCTTTCGGCCAGCCCACATTTGACATCGGCGTAGCTACTACACCTGAGGCGGTTGACCTAGCTGGGAACATGGAGAAGTGTTTACAAGTTTTAAGTTGGAAAGAAGTGCCGGGGTCAGACCAAATTGGGTTCTCACGCGCGAATATGCCGACATGGGCCATCATTGTAATGAATGGCATTAACATCGAAATTGACGCATCAAACTTTAAGGACTTAAGCGCGACGACGGACGCATTCGTGGGGGCGTTAAGGGCCGTAGGATTAGAAGCAAAAGGGCTTTCTGTAACGTCAGGGCCAAAAGGGGTAAAACCCAACATGATCCATATTAGGATCGGAAGTAAGCAGTGACACGTCCGCTGTGGATGCCAAAACGGCACCACTGCCGCCCGCTGTTCAAGGTTGACAAGCCCAGAACATCGCACTACGCTCTCCGCTATGCTGAATAGCTACGTCCCGTTCTGCATCCTGATTTTATTGGTCGGGGCGGAAATCTTGAAAATCTACTTTCCGTGGTGGATGTGGATTTTTGCGATAGTTATCGATTGCTACAACATCAACGAAACACGAGAGTGGAGGCGATCAGCGCAGAGGAACCGTCTGGAAGCAGAAGAGGCGGACCGCATAGTACGCGCCTCGTTAGCTCCAAAGGAATAACCACCCCTCATCCCGTTTGGACTGCTTCTGAATGCCTAGTGTGGTGGTCTTCGAGCCACTGACGGGCACAGTCTTCTTCTCTCTCCAATTCACTTAGTCTTTTCTCATCGTCCTGAGTAAGCTGCCCCTTGAGAAGCAACTTCGTACGCTCGGTGCGAGGGTGAATAAAAGCCCGCTCCAATCGTCTGCACTCTTCACATCCCTCAACTTCAGGCATGAAGGGCATTATAGCTGACAACAGGACGCGGAGTTGAAATTGTAACGCAGCCGACCATCCTCCTTTATATAGAAGGACCCAGCGCGCCAAAGGGACCCATTCTGAAAAGATACCCGTCTCTGCTAGGCGATGGCGGGTAGCGGTTGTTGTAGCCGCGTCCGCACATGTCACCCATTAAACCTATTGATACCGCGATTTTCTCAACTTGGCGCGAAGACGAGTCACAAACGAAATCTGCGATTTCTCTGAGTAACCCCGGTGGCGATACGTCGTACGAAGGATCAGCAATAGCAGCGAACAGACGACCAGCAAAAGGATTGGCACTGACCACATCGGGAACGCATGATCCATGTGGTAGCCTCATTCAACTGCTTTCAGATTCTTGTCGAGCCCTGATGGTTGGGTGCAAAAAAACACCGAGTATAGCGGCGGCCAAAGATGTCACGCTGATTTGGTCGGCCATCTTTTATCAATCTCAGCCAAAATCATCTCCGCCCAACGTACCGCATCCCCTATGGCGCTGATGGTTGCAGGAACCCGCGTCCCGCCTTCGTAGAGCGCTAGCTTGCGGGCGGCAAGAATGCTGGCGGCGATCAGCAGTACGCGCTTGCGGCTTTCGTCCATTCGACCATGATATACTTTCGCTTTAGTTTCGCCAATGGTTCGCGCGAATTCGAGGTAAACAACCAGTTGGCATTCGACTAGAATTCGCCGCTGCATGCTTTCTGCGGGTTTGCCTAAATCACAACCTGCCAGCCATAAAGAATGCTGTCGAGGCTATGATGGCGAGTCGAGGTTCGAACGTCCGCAACAGCACATAATGAACCTGCTAGAAGCGATCGAAAAAGCCGGACGGATTCTGGACGAAGAAAGAGTCCAGCCTACCGTTGGTTACCAGCAGCGAACGCTCCCTGCGAAAATTGCGGACGCTGTCACTCAATACCCCTCTCTGCGGGGCAAGCGCTGTCGACAAGTCCAAGAGGACCCAGCGTTGTTTGAGTTCAACAGTACAAATTTCGACCTTCTGTCTGCGCTGTTGGATCAGGTTCAACAAGAGGATAAACGAGCAATCTTCGCCTTCTTACGTTCCAGAATCGCGGATGCGCGGTCATACCGTCATAGATCTCAAGAAGTGTTGGGCTCGGGGGCGTGGGCGCGCAGTTCCTCCGAGCTGCCGCTAATTGCCGAGTTCCTTGTTCGCCGTGGTGACAAGGAACATTTCATCGGCGCGCTCGGCGAGGCAGGCGCTAGCCCCGGCCTGACGCTGTTACTGATGCAACTGGAAGACATGATCGCCTTCAACTTCACGTTGTTCAACGATGAAGAATATGAGCTGCTCCCGGATACGATGGCGAGCATCATGCGAACTATCGCGGATCTCGAAAAACGACCGAAACCGAGTTCAACCCTTGAATCAAATACGATCTACCATGTACGACATGAGGTCCCAGCGTTTTGTCGCTGCGTATTGGAGGTGTGTCGCAAAGCGAGGTATTTGTACGTAAAAAGCTCTCTATTGCCTGGAATAAACGTAGAGGTCAATCAAGACAAGAATAGGGTCCGCAAGTTTTTGGAGAAGCTAGGCTTCACGCCGTTGCTCATCGAGTCTCTCGATGAAGCGGAGAGACTATACCGCACAACCGCCACTCGGTTCGAACTAAAGAGCAGCATGGGACATCTGCGCAGTTTTTTGGAGGAGTTGCATTTGCAGGCGTGCTCTGCTGCGCACAAGAAATTCGGCGGCGATCGACCCGCGAAGTGGGGCGAGGCTCTGAAATACCTTCGAGATCACGATGTGCTAACGAAACATGAAGAACTATTCGCTGCCCAGTTCTACACGCTTATGAGTGACACCGCCGTGCATCCACTTGCTGCCGAACGCGAGTACGCGCGGTTAATGCGAAACATGAGCATCGAATACGGTCTGCTGTTGCTCACAAAGTTGGACAAGTTGGGACTGAATTAGCATTTTGCTGTTCATGCCACTATATATCCCCACACGATGCGCCCCTGGTTCCATCGAGGTAGCCCTCGGCTATCGACGCACCAAACGCCGAACCTCCCTAAGCCCCCGACCATCACCCCTCGATACCGACATTACTTCTTGTGTCTGAGACAACCTCCGACCTACGGCAGAACCGCAATTACTTGCGCATTGACAGCCACGGACAGGCAGATAACAATAGTGCGAAGTTTCAAGTACGCTCTTCCCCGGTGCAACAACTCCATTCGGCGGCTTGAACCAGGAGGGAATATGTTCAACGCTCGGGAATGCTCCAAGCCGATTTCTTTATTTGCCTCTCACTTCGTTGCTTGTTTGTTGCTGTGCGTGATAGCCAGCGCCGCGCCTTCCATCATCCTCTCGAAGAAAACTGGGCCGCCCACGAGCCGGATTCTGGTCTCGGGCCACGGCTTCAGCCCGAACTTGGGCGTGGATATTTTCTTCGATACCCAGGACGAAGCGCTGGTGGTCACGAACAGCAAAGGAGAGTTTGAGAATGCGAAGGCTTATGCCCCTCGCAGTGCACGTCCGGGTCAACATTGGGTCACGGCGCTGGAGCGAAATAATGACAAGGGTGCTCAGGAGCCTTTCCTGGTGCAGACCGATTGGAGCGAATTCCATCGGCACAACATGCAGCGCATGAACCCGTTTGAGAATGTGCTGGACACCAAGAACGTTCGGAGCCTCGAATTGAAGTGGAATTACCCTCCCATCGGTGAAGTGACTTCCCAGCCGACATTTGAGGACGGAGTAGTTTATGTGGCCGCGAACGATGATAATGTGTACGCTCTCAACGCTGAAACCGGAGCAAAGTTGTGGAACTACACCGGCGGCGATCATTTCTACGCTGGGCCGGCCGTTGCGAAGGGAATAGTTTACGCTGGCTGCCAAGATAGTAACCTTTACGCGCTGGATGCCAGGACGGGAGCGAAGCTGTGGAGCTTTAAGGCAGGCACGTGGTTTTCCTCCTCGCCCGTAGTCGCGGATGACGTGGTCTATATCGGCTCGAACGATTCCAACCTTTATGCGTTGAGCGCCAAGACGGGTTCCAAGGTGTGGAGCTATACCACCGGCTTCGAGGTGGTTTCCTCGCCAGCCGTTGTGAATGGCGTGGTTTATGTTGGCTCGACCGATGGGCAGGTGTACGCGCTCAACGCCGCCACAGGCGCCAAATTGTGGAGCTTCGCAACCGGCGGCAACGTGAATTCGTCCTCGGCGGTAACTAACGGTGTAGTTTTCATCGGCTCCGACGACGGCAATTTGTATGCGCTGAACGCCGAAACCGGCAGCAAGCTATGGAGCTATAAGGTCAGCGGAACTATTGACTCGTCACCTGCGGTAGCGAATGAAATCGTTTATTTTGGCGCGACTGACAATAACATGTACGCGGTAAACGCGGCCACGGGAGCCAAGTTGTGGAGCTACCCGATGGAGTTCATCGGTTTCACTTTGTACTCCTCGCCTGCGGTGGCCAATGGGGTGGTATATGTCGCTTCGTACGACGGCAACGTCTACGCGCTGGACGCTAAAACTGGTGTCAACCTCTGGAGCTACTACGCCCAATATGACGTGGAGTCTTCTCCTGCGGTGACAAACGGTGTTCTGTATGTTGGCTCAAACGCCTTTTCCCTGCCACGTGGCAATCAGGCACCGTCCAAACGTCCCGACCTGAAGACGCTTCACCCCGACCTCAGCCTCAAGGCATCGAAGCCAGGCGCGAGAGCGATGAGCCATTAACCGGACGGCGACAGGGCTGCGAGCCGCATTCTGGCCCGTCGCGCTTTCTGTGCCAAGCTGATTCTTCTGCGGGCAGCTCCCGATAAGGTATCGTCGTGCCATTAAGCAGGGTTAGTTTCTGGTCCCACAATTCGTACCGCTCCTGAATTCACTTTGGGATAACGTGCTCGTCTGTGTTGCGGTCAGCCGTCAACTCACTCCCGCAGGAAGCAGAACTCCCGCCCGTATTGTGGGGCATCATCAGGCCTAAACAGCAAACTGGTCTTAGGTTCGGCAATCATCGGAATTGGCCCTTTAAATTGGATGCGAATTAAGTGCGCGGAGAAGCCGGAAACCCCACGGTGGCTGTCCAGCACGCAAACGACTACCGTCTGGCCAGAGTGCTAAAATCGGTTCATCATGGTGGGAATACCTCGGGAGATTGAGAGGGCAGATCTGCTGAGCCGCAGGCTGATGCTGCTACTGGTGAACAAGGGGCAGCTAAAGATCGTCAGCAAGCGCGACGACCTGCTGCTCGCCTACTGGTCGATCGTAGTCGAGCACAACAGGGGATTAAGCACTAGTCCGTCCGGCAAGTTCACTCTCTGGAGGTTCGCATGAAACGCATCCGCATTCCGGTTTTGACCCTCTGTGTGTGCATCGTGTCGGTGGCATCGGGTCAGCAGCGACCGGCCAATGACCAAGACAACTGGAGCGAGTTCCACCGCGCGAACATGCAGCGCTGGAACCCGTATGAGAAGACGCTCAGCGTCAAGAACGTAGGGAGCCTCGTCTCGAAGTGGACATTCACGACTGGAGGCTTCGTAGCTTCCTCGCCCGCAGTAGCGAACGGCGTGGTTTACGTCGGTTCGTGGGACCAAAACCTGTACGCACTGAACGCCAGTACCGGGGCCCTGCTGTGGAGTTACGCTACCGGCGGTCGTGTGGAATCGTCGCCTGCGGTAGCCAATGGGGTGGTTTATTTCGGCTCATACGATACCAACGTGTATGCGCTGAATGCCAGCACCGGCGCTCTGTTGTGGAGCTATGCCGCACCAAGCGAGGTGACTTCCTCGCCAGTGGTCGTGGACGGTGTCGTGTATGTCGGCTCGTGGGGGTCTCCCGGGAACATCTACGCGTTGAACGCCAGCACCGGCAAGCTGCTATGGAGGCACAACGCGGCCGGCAAAGTCCTTTCCTCGCCAGCCGTAGCGAGTGGGGTGGTTTACGTCGGTTCGGACACAGGCCACGTATATGCCTTGAATGCGCGGACCGGTGCCTTGCTCTGGAGCTACTACAGCACCGGCGGCCAAGTATCCTCCGCACCCGCAGTCGCGAACGGGGTGGTCTATTTCGGCAAGTACGACAGCAGCCTATACGCGCTGAATGCCAAGAACGGCGCACTGTTGTGGAGCTACCACGCCCACAGCTACATTGCTTCCTCGCCCGCAGTGGCGAATGGGGTGGTGTATGTGGGCTCGGGCGACCACTACCTGTACGCACTGAACGCCAAGACCGGAGCCAAGGTGTGGAGCTACCGCACCGGCGGCTCCGTGGAGTCTTCGCCGGCAGTGGCTAATGGAGTGGTCTATGTGGGCTCGGACGACGAAAACATGTATGCTTTCAGCGCCGCCACCGGGATCAAGCTGTGGAAGTATGCGGAGACCAACACGGTGGCTTCCTCGCCCGCCGTGACGAACGGCATGGTCTACGCCGGCTCGGAGGACGACAAGCTCTACGCCTTCGGCCTGAAGTAGGGCTCGGCATCCAGCCGCCTTCAGGTCGCTGAGACAATCCCTCAGTAATTTCCTGCGGTCCTCCTATCCACGCCGGCAAAGCCAATTTTTCACATTAACGGGATTGTGCCAGGGTTGGTGCTGTCGCATTTGGTGAAACGTAGACTTCCAGCCTAGCTACGCCGCCTTCTTCTCCTGTCTAAACTTCGCCCACCTAGCCCGCTGTGCAGCCGCAATCTTCCGTCGAGCTGACGCTGACATTGTCCGCTTAGATCTTAGTGGAACAACTCGACCCTTCGAAGACGCTCTCCTCGCCCATCGCGCTTTCTGCGCGAGACTGATCTTCCGACGGGCAGCCGCCGACAAAGTTCGTCTTGGCTCCGTGTAGAAGCTTCCACCATTTAACCTACCCAGGACTGAAAGAGCGGCGTCTACATGCTTGAGTTGATTAGCTAGGTTGGTTCGCTCGGCCTTCAGCTCCGATATTGTCGACACTAATCCCGTTAGATTTGACATCGTTCCCCCTCGGGGATGATTGTAACGAGCTATGCTCTGGCCAGGGAACTTTATTCCCAACACATCCGTAAGACCGCGTAGTCGAAAGGAGGCTAACAAATGCGCGAGAGCACGATACCACGCAGGGATTGTTTGCAGGCACGCTCAAGGGACCTGTGATTCTGACAGGTGGAGCGTTTGGACCTGAGGCTTCCATATTCGCGGTCGCGGTCAGTTTGGGAGTCGCCGTATTGCTCTTGTGGCGCAGTATTCAACTGCACAGTGCGAAAGCGCCGATGTGGAGCCGACCAGAATGAACCGCAGAGTGATTTTCGCCTGCATGCGGCGAATCGTAGGGAGAGAATGGGGGGGCCTGAACTCACAAGATGAAGTGTGAAACAGTCGACCTGGCACGAATCGCACGCCGCCCATATTACCTGCGCGGGCAGGAGCCAGTTGCCTGGTCAATCAGGTAAACACTGTACGTGGGGCTTGGAAGAATTCCCGTAGTTATCTGTGGCAGTACTGGAATATCATGGAGAGTTCGGTGGCCTGCCAGGTCGTACCGTTTATTTGGGCACAGGAATATGCGTTCGCTGAGCATCCTTATCGTCGACGATCATGAGGAAGTACGGCAGGGTATCTGCGCTTTATTGTCGTCGCGCGCTGGCTGGTCGATCTGTGGCGAAGCAAGCGATGGCGTCGAAGCGATCGAAAAAGCGAAAAGACTACATCCCGACGTGGTACTGATGGATATTTCCATGCCCAGGATGCAGGGCATTGAGGCAACGCGAATCATCCGACGAGAAGTGCCTGAATCCGATGTGATTATCGTCAGCCAAAATGATTTCGGTTTGATTCACAAAGCCGCCGCTGAGGCAGGGGCGACGGGGTTTGTCGATAAATCGAGGATCTCGCAAGACCTGCTAAAGACGATCGAAGCTCTCACCAAGAACGGTACGGGACGCGGACTCCCTGAGCAGCCTGACAGGACGGTCAATCCGGAGTTGGCCGTCAACACCGGCAGCGTCCGTGGCACCCAATGTTTGGCCAGCGAGACTGGCGACTTAATCCGCAAGATGTTCATGCAGTCTCCTGTGTCAATGGGATTACTTTCCGGTCCCCAGCATCGCTGGACATTCGTAAACCCCGAGATGATTAGAGCCACAGGCCGCAGTCGAGCAGAGGACTTTATTGGCAAGACAATCCGCGAAAGCATGCCAGAGTTGGAGGAGCAGCCTTTCTTGGAATTACTCGACACCGTGTACCGGACAGGTGTCCCACATGTCGGCACCGAAGTGAAAGCAATCCTCAACAACGTTGCGACCGACCAAGATCAAGACATATATTTCAACTTCGTTTATCAGCCCCTCCGCAGCCCCGAAGGAGAGGTAGAAGGAATCCTGGTCTACGCCGTCGAAGTCACCAGTCAGGTGCTTGAGAAAGCAGAACGCGACAAACAGGGGCGCGCAAGCAGCCTTCTCGCTGCCATTGTGGATTCCTCCGACGACGCCATTATCAGCAAGACTCTAGACGGCGTCATCACAAGTTGGAATAAGAGCGCGGAGCGGTTGTTCGGTTACACCTCCGAAGAAGCCGTGGGCCGGCACATCACTCTGATTGTCCCCGAAGATCGACGGGATGAGGAAGCGAAGATTCTCAAACGATTGAAACGAGGCGAACGAATCGATCATTTCGAAACGCTTCGCCAGCGCAAGGATGGGAGGTTGCTCAGCCTTTCGCTTACGATTTCTCCGGTGAAGGATGACGCAGGACGCATTGTCGGCGCGTCGAAGGTGGCCCGCGACATTACGGAGCGAAAGGAGATTGAGCGGACGTTATCGGAACGAGCTCGGTTGCTCGACTTGAGCAGCGATGCAATCGTGGTTCGCGACCGTGCTGACCGTGTCACGTATTGGAACCAAAGCGCGCGCGACCTGTATGGCTACAGCCGCGAGGAAGCGATAGGCCGCGTGACCCATGAGTTGTTTCGGACCGAATTCCCCGAACCGTTGGAGCACATTACTGAACAACTTGAGCGCGACGGTCGTTGGACCGGCGAGCTGGTTCACAGACGCAAGGACGGCACCAAAATCGTGGTTGTCAGCCGTTGGGCGCTCGATAAGGACGAGCGCGGGAATCCGAATTGCATTCTCGAAACGAACAACGACATCACGCAACAGAAACAGAATCTCAAGGCATTGCGTGAAAGCGAGGAGCGACTGCGTACGCTGTCCAATAGCCTTGAAATTCAAGTAAGCCAGCGGACGGAAGAGTTGCAGTATCGGAATACCGAAATCCTCCAGCAGTCCGAGCAGCTCCGCGAGCTATCGAACCGCTTGTTGAGAACACAGGATGATGAGAGACGACGCATTGCGCGCGAGTTGCACGACAGTGCCGGTCAACTGATAGCGGGCCTGAGTATGAATCTCGCTGGCATCAGCCGGCAAGCAAAAAACCCATTACTTGCCGAGGCTCTGGAAGACACCCAGAACCTGGTACTGCAGCTCAACAAAGAGATCCGCACGACGTCTTACCTGTTGCATCCTCCCCTACTGGATGAAACCGGTTTGTCGCAGGCGATTGATTGGTACATGCAGGGCCTGATGGAACGCAGCGGCTTGGAAATCGAGCTTGATATCGCCGAGGATTTCGGAAGGCTCCCCGAAGACCTTGAGCTGGCGATCTTTCGCATCGTCCAGGAATCTTTAACGAACATTCATCGCCATTCGGGAAGCAAAACGGCCACGATCCATCTTTCTCGCGGCAGTCACAATGTTTTGCTTGAGATTCAGGATCACGGCAAAGGAATCCCGGCTGAGAAGCTCGCTGCGATTATGGCACGACGCACCGGCGTCGGCATTGCCGGAATGCGTGAGCGCGTCCGCCATTTCAAGGGCGAAATGGATATTCAATCGAAAGGTGGCGGTGCCACAATCGTGGTCACATTCCCGTTGGCAACGGCGGTGGCGTCCGAATCTGAGCCTATACTCCAATCATCCGAGACTGCTTAGGAGGTTGCTGAGCAGGAGGACGCAATTCTGGATCACACCTGAGATGCGCATTCTGATCGCAGACGACAACGACATGGTTCGCCGGGGAGTTATAGGGTTGTTGGCGGACGAGCCGGACTGGACAGTCTGCGGAGAAGCCAAGGATGGCTCAGAGGCGATTCAAAAGGCACGGAAACTTTTGCCGGATCTTATTCTTCTGGATATCAGCATGCCGGGTATAAACGGATTGGACGTCGCCCGTCGTCTACGTCAGGAACTACCCAACGCGAAGCTCCTGGTAATCAGCCAGCATGATCCGATTGTAATGTTGCCCCGAGTTATTGAGGCTGGATGCGATGCTTGCTTGGATAAGAGTCGTCTCGCCACGGAGTTAGTGGCAACCATCAAGAACTTGAGGTAAATATCGGGGATCTCGACAAGTGCCTTTGCAAGTGGTCTGAATCGCCCGTGAAATATGTGTAATCCGGTGGTATATCCGATTCCCACCACCGCCCGCATATAGATGAATAAGCCAAAGGTCGGCCCCCTACCGCCAAGTGACCGACCCCTATAATAAGGAGGTCGGGGGGACAGGCCGGGGGGATGACCTCGGCAAAACCGTAAAGTAGTACTCTGGCCCAGCTTCAGATAAACATCATCTGGCCGCATCGAAGTCCTGCAATTCTTCATGTCGATATTCCGCCCGCTAACCTGCTGCGGATCACGAGCGGATTCGCTGCGCTAGCTCGCGTTCGTTGCCGATTGTCGCGCGGTTTGTCGCCGGTTAGCTTGCCGTGCGCACTTGATTTTCTCGCCCTCTATAACCTTCTTGCGACCAAGAAACCTTCGCTCGCTTCTGTTACTGCATTCGAATTCCGCATTGTGCTCGCTTGCAAAACATGTCAAGAAAATTCTCCTGGATTGCGATTCATGAACTTGCGATATACATGGGCCACTGTTTCTCAGAGTAAATGCTAGTGTCCGCTCGTTCGCATACAAATTCAAATCGCGAACGGAGGATCACATGAGCAGAAAACATTTCATCGCATTAGCTGCAGCGCTGAAGGCGGAAAAACCCGGCGCTAATTGGTGCGTTAACAAGCATGTCCAATGGGCGCTAGACGTGAAGGCTGTAGCCAATGCCTGCGCGCGGTTTAACGGCAACTTCAAGCGGGATCGGTTCCTGACCGCGTGCGGAGTGGAGGACAGCCATGTCTAACAAGACAGCAGAATACCGGATCACCCTATCGAGGCTGATTGTCAGTCCGGCTACAGTCGCGCCTCTACCAAGCATCTCGTATCCGGATCGACATCGTCGAACGGACAAACAGATCGCGGTTTCAACTCTTCGCTACATGGCCGTAACGTTCATCGGTCTCGCTGTGGTCATCGGCATAGCGCTTGTCATGGGGGTGCGTTGATGAGCACTTCGATATTCGAAATGGGCGCACGTAATCCGATGCAAGCCGGACTGGCATTTCCGGAGAGCCTGACTGACAAGTACAAGCCGAAGCGCGTCGCGGATTTCCTGATGGGATTTCCGAAGCGCGTGATGCTGTCCCTACTTGCTGATCCAAAGCCGAGTGCCTGGTTCTTCTTGGGCGCATCCGGCTTGGGCAAAACTGAAATGGCACTTGCGGTGGCGAATGAGATGCCAGCGCAGCTGCACCACATCGCCAGCAAAGAATGCGATTTGGAACAGGTTCGCAGGCTGAAGCTGGCGTGCAATTACGTACCGCATGACATGTTTAACCCTGAGCGGCGCTGCAGAATGCACGTCGTCATCATCGATGAAGCAGACCAGATGAGTCCGGCTGCGCAGCTTGCGTTTTTGTCCCTGCTGGATGCTACCGGATTTCCTCCCAGCACCGTGTTCATCTTCACTGGCAATAGCACCGATGGACTAGAAGCCCGATTCATGAGTCGCGTCAAGCTATTGCCATTCTCAAAAGAGGGCATGGCTCCGAAGATAGTCGAGCTGCTGGCTTCCATCTGGCAGCAAGAGGGCGGGACAGCAGACAATGCACCGAACTTCGCGCGGATCAGCAAGGACAGCTGCAATAACGTTCGTGACGCCATCAACACGCTGGAGGTGGAATTGATGGCGATATGAAATGGCAACGTCAGCCCGCTATCAAACGGTCCATTGTTGCCGTCGATTGGCGGGCTGGTAAGTACCAAGCGTTGCACTGCGGAATTCGCCGAACTAGACACACGATTATTGGCGGGTAGTTAACCGAGACTGGGAGGGCACGATGAGAGCAGCATTGTATGGCAGGGTCAGTACCGATGGGAAGAATAAGGCCAAGCGACAGGAGACCGAGAATCAGCTTCTGCAGCTACGGGCCTTCGCGGTATCCCAGGGCTGGAGAGTTGGGCGCGAGTACGTCGATCGTGTCACAGGCGGGACTGCCGATCGCGAACAATTCCAGGAGATGTTTCGAGACGCGAGCCAGCGTAAATTTGATGTGTTGTTGTTCTGGTCATTGGACAGGCTATCGAGAGAGGGCGTGCTCGAAACCCTACAACATCTCCAAAGGCTCACAGGCTATGGCATCGCGTGGCGAAGTTTCACCGAACAGTACCTCGACAGCACGGGCATCTTCCGCGATGCGGTGATCGGGATTCTCGCTGCTGTAGCCAAACAAGAAAAAGTGCGAATCAGCGAGCGCACCAAGGCTGGGCTCGATAGGGCACGGCGTGAGGGCGTGATTCTGGGCAGGCCGCGAATAGCGGTCAATCCAGCGGAGATCAGAGAACTACGTGCACAGGGGTTGAGCTGGGGTGCGATCAGCCGTGAAACTGGATTTGCTCGCGCCACGTGTCAGAAGGCGATCGCGTAGCAACAAAATGCCCGAGGACAGAATGGGTTGTTCTGCCTTCGGGCTTTTGTGTCTCTGGATTCCGGATCGTCGCTACCAGGAGACTCGCGTTAGCGTTCCGCGTTGCCTTGCTACGTTCGATTCCGCATCAAGGCCCTCAGCCGCTATCAGCGTTGCAAGTGCTGTGCGAGGAGCTGAGTTGCAATTACCTCGCGCTAGTTCCGTGCCGCCGAATGCCGGTGCACGGAAGATAATGTCATCGCAGTATGCCGACACCTCTGCGTTGCCTCACCGCCTCCACCGCGTTCTTTCGAAGCGCACCGGTGTACAGCCTGTCTATCTCCGCATCGCTAAGGTTGTCGAGGTCGGGTTGTTGTTCGGCTTGCGGCGTGACCTGGCCGAATAAAGTCGAGCGCAATGCGTCTTTCTCTGCAGCCTGGCACGAAGCCCAAGCTTCATCGAGCAATCGCGCGGTCGGAATGCGGCCAGCGACGTAGTCTTGGATAAATTGTCGCCGGGCGCGAGTTGGGGAGTAGTTGGCGCGACCGTGTCCCCAGCAGAAATAAAACAGCTTCTTCCACCAGGCGTTTGTATTCTGGCGCAGCGATCCCATCCAACGCTTCTTGCAGGGACGTGGAATACATCCATATTTCGGAAGCGGTCTGAGGCAAGCGAAGTTGCAAGTATCTGCTAACCGCTCCCTCCACATCGCCACTCGCGGCCTGCAAAGCGATGGCTCTGCAATCGCGTTCACTCAACGGTCGCGGCGTGTCAGGATCGACTTGGAGTTTGCCGGTCCGCGATAGAGCCTTGAACGCCATAGCGATGTTGTCTCGATTGAATTCCAGACCACCGTCATCGAGGTACTGTCGGATCGCTTCGTAGTTGCCATCATGGCGGTAGTAACTGGGATTCGCTGCCATGAAGGCTTTCGCTTCGGCATTCTCCCGTTCATCTTGCAGCCGTTCCACCAACTCTGGGTCACCAGTCTCTTTGGCTATCTGCTCCAGCGCTTCGCGATCAGGATTCTCGGCCAGGGCTTTGAGCTGATTGCTGCCCGACACGACTACTCGATTAAGCCCGTCCTTGTCTTCCGCTGCGAATTCCTCCAGAGCAGGATGGTTAAGATCGGGGAAGGAACTCAGGTCGA
>Ga0210400_10001386_pt1 | contig 24139 bp, 17 predicted proteins | sample IncBWH26MmetaG_FD_155456 | JGI IMG/M metagenome (GOLD analysis project Ga0210400, IMG submission 155456) | Forest soil microbial communities from Barre Woods Harvard Forest LTER site, Petersham, Massachusetts, United States - Inc-BW-H-26-M | ecosystem: Environmental > Terrestrial > Soil >...
ACCCCAGATGACGGAGTTGCCCCAAATTACAGACGTGCCTCCCGGTTGTCCCAGCGTTGGATTGGAAGTGATCTCCACGTTATTGCCGACGAGGCGGGCGAAAGGGGAAGCTGCGCTGGCGGTTGCCACATCGGTATTGGAAAGGGCCGCCGGAATATCCAGATAGCCCGCTCCTACCGTGAAGATGTCGTGCTGTACTGTCTTATAAGATCCGGAGGTCGAATCATACCAGCTATAGCTGTTCGGGAAGGTCTTGGAGGCGGTTTTCATCATCCGCGCCTTGACTGTGCCGGGAGACAGAGTTGGGTCCGCCTGAAGCATCAACGCTGCCGCTCCGGACACCACAGGTGCTGCCATGCTGGTGCCACTCAACTTAAAGTACGCATAGCTGTTGGTGGTTTGCGCGTAGTAGTCATTTGCGGGAAATTTGTTCCACAACGTGCTGCCTGAATCCGTGAGAGAGACGATGCGGTTTCCAGGGGCCACAATGTCGGGCTTAACAATTTGGTCCAGCAGTGTTGGGCCTTTGGCACTGTAAGTGGTAACTACGTCATCCGAACGGGTGTCTGTTCCGTGAGTGTTGATCGCGCCCACGGTAATGACGTACGGATCATTTCCGGGAGCGGTAACGGTGGCATATCCCTCGGTACTTTGGGAGTTGTCGCGGCCCCCATTTCCGGCTGCCACAACCACCACAATTCCAGCTTTGTAAGCTGCCTCCACGGCCTGGCATAACGGGTCTTGAGCATACGTCTCGAAGATGGCGCGGCCTAAAGAGAGATTGATGATGCGGATGTTATAGGTGCTCTTCAGGGCAATGGCCCGATCAATGGCGGCGATAACGGTTGAGTCAGTGCTCGCGCCGTTGCTGTCCAGCACCTTCAGGTTGACCAGCTTCACATTGGGCGCAATCCCTTGTACCGCGTAGTAGCCATCGTATTGAGAGTCATAACCGTCGCCTCCAATGATGCCGGCGACATGCGTTCCATGTCCGTAATAGTCTGCTGTGCCTTCCCCGGGGACGAAGCTCTGACTGTAGATCACGCGATGGTAAAGGTCGTCATGGTAGCTGATACCGCTGTCGATAACGGCCACCGTGATGCCGCTGCCCGTCCATCCCATGGAATTGGCATAGTCGGCTCCAACTGCTTGTATATAGCGATCGGTTGAACTTGGACGCACAATCCGGTCCGTGGATATGTAGGCGACTTCAGGGTCATCCGCCAGGGACCGCACCACCGAGAGTGGCAACCGGAAGGCCCCGCCTTTCACTGACGCTAACCTCTTCGTGACACTCCCGCCGAATCCTTTGACTTTGTCAAAATGATGGTTATCGGGAGGGTGCTTGAACTGCACGATAACATCGACCATCTCATCTGAAAACACACTGGCCGTCATCGCGCGCTGGTGTTTTTCGGCGAGTTCGTTCGAGACTTTGTTGTTGTTTCTTTGATTCTGCTGAGCTGCCGCGATCAGCGAAACACCCACCACCAGAATCCGCAGCAGCGGCATCCAGAGACGTCTGCTTCGTCTCTCCCGGCTGAAGATAATTTCGCGTGCCTTGCGCTGAATCATGAGACCGTTGCCTCTCTGGAGTCCGCCGGAATGCACTTGGTTGGGCAATTCCGGCATAACTTTCGCCGGTAGCTATTGCACCTGCGGTACCAAGTTGGTAACGATGCTTAAGTACTTTGATTTCAGTTGGTTGGATCGAATCTGCGGATCAGGGCCTGTGACAGATTGTCTTCAAGCTATTTTCATTAAATATCTCTAATTGTTGATAAGTGGCTTGCACTCAGAAGGTTGGACTACCGGGACAGTGGCCGTGACATCTTGTCACAGCTTTCGATCTTGGGTTATCCCAGCATGAGACCTTTGGGGTGTGACGATCTGACGCACTGTTGTTTCAATATGACGACAAATTGTCTCACATTGCCTTGGCAAACGTGGTATCGTTAAAATCCTTTAACGCAACTGCCTGATAATACGCTTGTTTCAAATTAGGGTTGTCTCAGGGTATTTGGCACCCGAGTTGCCTTATAAGATATCAGGGGTCTCTTTAAGGATTTATGTCAAGACGGGCGCTGTTGTTTCTTATTGCCGTTTGCCTGCTTGGTTTCTCCACATTGCTTTACGGGGCATGGACTTGGACCATCCCTGATCTGCCTAAGTTCGTCGCCTATTTCCTGATTTCGATTGTCGCCTCGCGGCTCAAGGTTAACCTGCCGGAAATCACCGGTACGGTCTCGGTGAATTTTCTCTTCATCCTGATTGGCATTGTTGAGCTGAACTTCAGTGAGACCCTGTTTATCGGCTGTGCTGCGATCCTGGCGCAATCTTTCATCAGCCGGCGCAACTGGCCCAAACTAGAGCAGGTCGTCTTTAACGTTTCCAGCGTCTCGTTTGCCATCTGGGCCTCGTATTTCATCTTTCATGGGCCCCTGAACCATCGCATGCATCAGAATTCTTCGCTGTTGCTGATGCTTGCAGCGTGCGTCTATTTTCTGCTGAACACCCTGCCGGTAGCCACCATCATTTCGCTGACGGAAGGCAAGTCCCTGCGCAAAGTCTGGACAGACTGTTACTTCTGGTCTTTCCCCTACTATCTGGTGGGCGCTGCAATTGCCGGCATGGTGAGCTGGATGAATCAGAAGGTGAACTGGCAAACCTCGTTGCTCGCACTGCCGGCCATGTTCGTGATTTATCGCTCGTACCGGCTTTATTTGAGCAAGCTGGAGAACGAAAAGCGGCATGTGGAAGAGATGGCAGGACTTCATCTGCGCACAATTGAAGCCCTGGCATTGGCCATTGAAGCTAAGGACCACACTACCCACGATCATCTTCAGCGCGTGCGTGTATATGCCATCGAACTGGCCAAGCGGCTGAACCTGCCGGCGGGTGAACTGGAAGCCTTGCGTGCTGCCGCGCTGCTGCATGATATCGGCAAGCTGGCAGTGCCGGAGCACATCATCTCCAAGCCCGGGCGGCTCACTCCGGAAGAGTTTGAAAAGATGAAGATCCATCCCATTGTGGGCGCGGAGATCCTGGAGCGGGTCCAGTTCCCATATCCCGTAGTGCCGATCGTGCGCTCCCACCACGAGCGGTGGGATGGTTCCGGCTACCCGGACGGACTCAAAGGCGAGCAAATCCCAATTGGCGCCCGCATTCTTTCCGCGGTGGACTGCCTTGACGCTTTGGCATCCAATCGGCAGTATCGTCAGGCGCTGCCTCTGGAGGAGGCGATGAAGCGCGTCGCCGAACAATCCGCAAAAGCTTTCGATCCCAAAGTAGTGGCCTTGCTGCAAAAGCACTATATAGAACTGGAAGAGATTGCCCGCTCGCAGTCCGGAAATGTAGAGAGGCAAAAGCTCAATACTGATCTCAAAGTGCCCCGTGGCCTGCAGCCGGCCACCGGGTTTGAAATCGGCGACGGCGTGGATCGCGTGGGCCAACATACCTTCCTCTCTTCGATTGCCGCTGCCCGCCAGGAAGCCCAGACCCTGTTTGAATTGAGCCATGATCTCGGCAACTCGCTCAGCCTCGATGAGACACTTTCCGTGCTCAGTGTGCGTTTGAAACGCCTTGTGCCTTATGACTCCATTGCTACTTATATTCTGCGCGGGGAACAACTGGTGCCGGAGTACGCGAATGGCGATAATTTCCGCCTGTTTGCTTCATTGAGGATTCCCCTCGGCGAAGGCGTTTCCGGCTGGGTCGCCCAGAACCGCAAAGCCATAGTGAATGGGAACCCTTCCGTTGAGCCGGGATATATGAACGACCCCACCAGGTTCAGCACTTTACGCTCCGCTATCTCCGTGCCGCTGGAAGGTCTTGCCGGAGTGGTTGGCGTGCTTACTCTTTACCGCGCGGAACGGGACGCCTATACGGCCGACCATCTGCGCATCCTGCTGGCTATCAGCTCCAAGGTGGCGCTCTCAGTGGAGAATGCGCTGGCCTTCCAGCAAGCCGAGAGCTCCGCCACCACCGATTATCTGACCGAGTTGCCGAATGCGCGGTCTCTCTTTCTTCACCTTGACCGGGAGTTGGCGCGCTGCAAGCGATTGAACACCTCAGTCACGGTAATGGTTTGCGACCTGGATGGCTTTAAGCAGATCAACGATCGCTTTGGCCATCTGGAGGGCAATCGTTTCCTGCGCCTGTTTGCCAAGAGCCTGCAAGGCTCCTGCCGCGAATACGACTACGTGGCCCGCATGGGTGGCGATGAGTTCGTGATTGTCGCGCCCGGCTTGAGTGTCTCCGCCGCCCAGGCGCGAGGCGTCTGCCTGAGCGAACTGGCGCGGTCTGCAGGACGTGAGGTCTGCAATGAGGACATTCTGGCCCTGAGCGTAGGGTGCGCTGTTTTTCCGGACGACGGAGCCGATGCCGAAAAACTGCTGGCGGAAGCTGATCGCCGCATGTACCTGGAAAAGCAGAAGCACCACAGCAGCAAGGCGTTTACCGCCATCGCCGGCATCCAGACTTCAGGCGGCGGCCAGGATAATTTGGCCAGGTAACACAAATGGCTAGGTGATGCTTCGCTCCCCGTGGTTCAAATTGATGGCGCTCAAGTTGTTGCGGTTGTCGGCCATCATGCTGATCGCCGGATTCATCGGCGCTACGCTCATGCGCATCGCGCCCGGCTTTACCTCCGATGAGCAACAACTCAACAGCAACCTCTCGGCCCAAAGCCTTCAGGCAATTCGCCAGGCGCGTCTGGCTAATTCGGACCTTCCTCGATTTTACCTTCGTTATCTCGGTGGCCTGGCGCGTGGAGATCTGGGCGTCTCGCAATCTTTGAACCAGCCTGTCCAAGAACTTCTGCGTGAACGCTTGCCGGTGACCCTGCGCAGCCTTGCGGTGGCCCTGATGCTGGCCTGGATCCTTGGACTGTCGCTGGCGGCGGCTACCCGCTTGAGCGGCTCGCCTGCCTTCACCCTGACCGCCGATGGATTGAGCGGGACACTCATCTCCACGCCTGCCGCCGTGCTGGCGCTGGTCTTTGTCGTGCTTCGCTGGCCGCCTGTGCTGGCTGCCGGGTTGCTGATCTTTCCCAAGATCTATCGCTATTGCTGCAACCTGTTGCAACAAAGCTATGACCTGCCCCATATCCTGACGGCGCAGGCCAAGGGCGCCGGCCCATGGCGCGTGCTCGCCCGGCATGTGGCGCCCACTGCCATGCCGCAGTTGCTGGCCCTGATGGGGGTCTCCATCAGCATCGCCATCGGCGTGCTGCTGCCGATTGAGGTGATCTGTGATGTTCCCGGCATTGGTCAACTGGCTTGGCAGGCGGCTGAAGCGCGCGATCTGCCCTTGCTGGTGAACCTCACCCTGGTTGTGACTTTATTGATCGTATGTGCCACCACGCTCTCGGACCTGGCGCGACAAGGCTTTAACAGAGAGGCCGCATGAAGAAGCTCCGTTGGGTCGCGATGGCAGTGTTAGTGGTGGCCATGGGTGCCGCCTTGGGAGCGAACTACATTGCTCCAGCCGGGTACGAGCACCAGTTCCGGGAGTCGCCTGGCGCTTCGCCCTCGGCGCAGCATCTTCTCGGCACAGACGAGTTGGGGCGCGACCGTTTTGCCCGGCTGCTGTACGGCGCGCGCGTCTCCCTGGTGCTTGCGCCTCTGGCTGCGGGTATCTCCACCATGCTCGCCGCTTTTTTCGGTGGGATGGCAGGGTACTTCGGCGGATGGATGGAACGCTTGTCGCTGATGGTTGTGGACTTGTTTCTCTCCATTCCTTGGCTTTTTCTTCTGATTTCCGTTCGGGCCGTGCTGCCCTTAAACGTCTCACCACAGTCTTCTGTGATTGTTACTTTTCTGCTTCTGGGATTTCTCGGTTGGGCGGCCTCGGCCCGGGTCATCTGTGCGGGTACCCGTGACATGATGAAATCCGAATTTGTAGGTCTGGCCCGCGCCACGGGATTTTCCGGCGTCAAACTCGTTCGCCTTCATCTCTTGCCCAACCTTCGGGGGACTCTGCTGGCACAGTTCTGGATCTCCATACCGGTTTTCATCATCACAGAGGCAAATCTTAGCGCGCTTGGTCTGGGCGTCTCCGAGCCCCTGCCTTCGCTGGGCAGCCTGTTGCGCGAGTTGCAGAACGTGGTCACGTTACGCCCGGAACCTTGGAGATTTGTTCCGCTTGCTGTATTGGTAGTGGTAGTGAGCTGCTTTCAGATTCTGTTGAACCGATCGTCTGTTGAGCAATACAAGGCCGTTTTGCGTGAAGACATGTAACAGCCCCAACCGTCCCTGACGGAATGGTTGCGAGAACCAGAGGCTCTGGAGAGAAAATGCCTGGATCGAACTTAACTTTCACCAAAATACGAGGCTCTCTCCCTTTTGTCATCCTGAGGGCGCGTTTTTTGCGCCGAAGAGCTTGTCCTGAGGTCCTCCGAAGGGACCTATGCATTCGACTGGGCTGCCAAGTCTCTCCTGGCGGCAATTATTTCGAGCTCAAATTGTTTTTCTTGCTTTGGCACTTTCATTTGCTTTCCATAAGGAGTCTCTGGAGAGGGCACGTGTTCACTCGTGCCGAAAACGTGAAACCATCTGAGGTGCGCGCGTGAGGCGACTGCTGTTCCTGTTCATACCGCTGTTGCTATTGTGCCCGGCCATCACGGCGCAACCCGGCGGCGAACTGCGCTTCTGCATTCCTTCCGAGCCCAACACCTTCAATCCGTTGTTACCGCAGGAGGTTTCCTCCGGCACCATTATTTATCTGACCGGCGGCGTGCTGCTGCGCGTCAACCGCATCACCCAGATGCCGGAGCCCGAACTGGCCGCGTCATGGAAGGTGCAGGATGGGGGGAAGAGGATCCATTTTCAATTGCGCGAGGGTCTCCGCTTTTCCGACGGAACACCATTTTCCGCCGAAGACGTGGCTTACACCATGCAGAAGCTCATGGATCCCGAGTTGCACTCGCCCACCGGCGATGCATTTCGTTCGGGTGAGGGAAAGGTTGTTACCAGAGTCCTCTCACCCTTGGCCGTAGACATCATCTTTCCTGCAACTGTGGCCAACCTGGCCAAACTGTTTGACGCCGTGCCCATGCTCTCTTCCCGGTCTCCGCAAAAAGACATGGCGGCGCTCGGTCCCTTCTACCTGGCGGAGCGCAAGGCGGGTTCGTATATCCTGCTCAAGCGCAACCCTTATTATTGGAAAAAAGATTCGAGCGGCAAGCAGCTCCCATATCTCGATGCGGTGCGGCTTGATATTGAACTCAACAAAGAGATTGAGGCGCTCCGGTTCAGCCGGGGAGAAGTGCACATGATTACCTCGCTTCAGCCGGACATCTTCGAAAAACTGGCCTCTCAAAATGCCGCTCAGGTGCAGGATGCAGGCGTCTCTACCTATACGGAATTCTTATGGTTCAACCAGACGCCAACCTCGCCCATCGCGGCTTACAAGCGGGCCTGGTTCGCCTCCACAGGCTTTCGCCGCGCGGTCTCTGAGGCCATCAATCGTGCCGATATGGCCCGCATCATTTTTCACGGCCACGCCCAGCCCGCCGTGGGAGCAGTCTCGCCCGCCAACAAATTCTGGTTCAATGCAAAGCTGAAGTCGCATCCTTATGATCCTGATTCGGCGCTGCGCAGATTGCTCCAAGACGGCTTCCGGCTGGAGCGCGGAACCCTTCGCGACAAGAGCGGCAATGAAGTGGAGTTCTCCATCATGACTGTCGCCAACAATCACGCCCGGGAAAGCATGGCGGCCATGATCCAACAGGACTTGAAAAAGGTGGGCATCAAGGTCAACGTGGTTCCGCTCGATTTCCATGCAGTCATTGAACGGATCAGCGAGACACTCAATTATGAGGCCTGCCTGCTCGGCCTGCTTTATTCGGATCTGGACCCGAATGGAGTTATGAACGTGTGGTTAAGCTCGGAGCCGGACCACCAATGGAATCCCAAGCAGAAATCGCCGACCACGGGCTGGGAGACCGAGATTGATCGCCTCATGCGCGCCCAGGCCTCCTCGGGTGACGAGCGCATGCGCAAGCAATACTGGGACCGGGTGCAGGAAATTGCCTGGGAGCAGGAGCCTTTCATCTACCTGGTGGATAAGAACGCGTTGGTCGCGATCTCCCCCAGGGTAAAGAACGCTCATCCCAGCGCCCTGCATCCCCAAACTTTCTGGAACGCAGAGCAGCTAAAGCTGGATGTCGGCAAGAATTGAAGTTTTTGCGAAAAGAAATTCGAGGGCAAAGGGCCATTTCTTAGATCCAGTCTGCGGCGAGAGGAGTCAAACTTTTGGTTGAAAATAGCCACGCGCGGAGAGTGGATCAGTGTCATCCTGAGCGGCAGCGAAGGAACTGCTCCGCTGCACTTCGGGTACACCAGAACGAACTGCCGGCTGTGATTGACCCCCAGAGGGCCGACACAAAGTTTTTTTGCGAGCTCTACAAACTCGCAAAATAGAAACCACTTGAACACGGAAGCCAGCAGCCGCTCATGTCACTTCTCTCAACGCGAGTCACGATCGCCTACAAGCAAAAAAATGTTCTGACCAATCTTTGCCTTGATATAAGACAAGGAGAGATCTTGGGACTGGTAGGGCATAGTGGCTGCGGCAAAAGCTCATTGGCTTTGGCCATTCTGGGCCTGCTCAGGATGAAAGGCGGTGCGGCTTCAGGATCGATCCTGTGGAACAAGCGGGAGTTGCTGTCGCTTAAGGAATGCGAATGGCTCAAACTGCGGGGAAGAGAAATATCGTTTGTCCCTCAGAGTCCCATGTCGTCGTTGAATCCGGCGCTGCGAATCGGGACCCAGCTTTTAGAAGCCTGGAAGTTGCACCAGCGCGGTAATCGCCAGCTATGTCAGAAGGCCGTTGAACGTGCCATGGAAGATGTAAGCCTGCCCTCCACAGAAGAGTTCCTGCGCCGCTATCCTTCAGAGATCAGCGTGGGCCAGGCCCAAAGGGCGCTGATTGCCATGGCGATCCTGCACCGGCCGGCATTGCTGATTGCTGACGAACCCACCAGCTCCCTGGACGCCATTACCCAGGCGGAGATCCTGGCCCTGTTCTCGGAACTGAACCAAAAGCTGGGTATGAGCATCCTTTATATATCCCACGATCTTCTGGCGGTTTCGTCCCTCTGCCACCGCATTGCCATCTTGAACGAAGAAGAAATCGTGGAATGTGGCACACCTCAGCAGATATTCTTTGCCTCGGCGCACCCGTTTACGAGAAAACTGGTAGCAGCATTGCCCTCTATGCCGGCCGCAAGTAATCTGGCCACCAATGAAGCATCAGCGTAAAACTGTTTTAATCTTCCCATAATAGGAATATCTTATTTTATTTTCCCATTATGGGAAAATAATGTTAATTATTGGCTTCTTGAAAGGGCAAATTCAGTTTTTTTGCGTCTATAGTAATAGGCGGAATCCAACAGCATAAAAATCACCCAATGGTTCTGACCAGAAAGAAGCAAAGAGAAAAATGCCTACTATCGTTACGCTTGATGTCTTTTCAGGACGGCCAAATCCAACCTGGGTTTTGTCCGACGGCGACGCCCAACACCTATCCGAGCGCCTGGGAGCGGTTCAGCAACTGACAACGCAAAAGCCTTCCGGAGTCTTGGGGGCCCTTGGTTATCGGGGATTTGTCGTTACGCCAACCGAGGATTCACAACATCTTCATCCCAAATTTCATGTGCATGAGGGGATCATCGATTTGGGCATGAGAGAGCCCAACTTGATCAGCCACGAGCGGGAGGTTGAGAGTTGGCTCCTGTCAACCGCCCGAGGCGCTGTCGATCCCGAAGTGCTTAGCCATGTCGAGGCGGACATTAAGAAGCCGGCTCCAAGCCACGCTGAACTGCTGGCAAGGCCTCCTCACGTTGCCTGTCCACATTGCGCGGCGCAAGATGCTCCTGTCTATAACCCGGCAAAGTGGAACATTCCTTCGGTCCAACCTCATAATAACTGCTATAACTACGCAAATGATCACATCACTAATACCTTTGCCCAGCCGGGACGCGCACACGGCAAGATGTATACGGCATTGGCCTGCCCCAACGTTGACGCTGCCGCACAGGCCGACGGCCTTGTGAATTCTCCGAACTTTTCCAAGCCTCTGGCTGCCGGGCACGGCTGGTATGTCGCCCTGGTGGTTTGGCCAGGGCACGACTATCATTGGTATAGGCAGGATAAAGTGGGTTGCTGGTCTCACAAGCCAGGCAGCACCGCAGCACGAAATGTCGACAACAGCAACAAGCCGATCACCGATCCCAAGACGTGCAACAGGGGTCCCTACATAAATTTTTGTACTTACATGATCACCACGCGGCATGTTGTAATTAAGTAAGGGCATAGAGATGTTATGGCCGTAGAAGTAATTCTGGACATCTATTCCGGGCGGGAAAACCCCAAGTGGCGGCTTGCCCCGCCCGAAATACACGAATTGCAGCAGAAGCTAAACGGTATCTGGAAGAAAAAGACCGACCATTTGCCCGATCCTCCCGGCCTCGGGTATCGAGGCTTTCATTTGTCCGCCACGGAAGAAAACATGCCCAAACACATGACAGTATTTGAGGGCGTCGTGCAAACGGAATCAGGCAACTTTCAAGACCCTGATCGTGGCATTGAAAAGTGGCTGATGCAAAAATCCAAAGGTCACGTAGATAAAGCCACATACGATTATCTGGTCTCACTTGCAGAAGCCAAATGACATGCAGTGGCAGGCGTGGTTTTGCAGGCGTTACTTGACCACCCTTTTTTTCAAATCAAACTTCTGTCCAGATGACAGGAAGTAATATTTTTTGCCGTCATGATCCTTGTCGTCGTAGATCCCTACTTTGCTCTTGCCGATGATCTCGAACTCATCTCCGTGAACCACGATGGCGGTGCTTTCGTCGATGCCGATGCCCAGCAATTCCGGGTGGGCGGCGATCACTGGCACCAGATCATTCTCTCGATGGCGGGCGATTACATGTTGATCAATCGCTGCTTTTTGGAGCAGGCCAAAACCTTCCACATGCGGGGGCGCGATCATGATGGTGTTGTCCCCATCGGGATTTCCGGGCGTTCCTGAGGCTCCGCGCACCAGAAAAGAACCCTGGATCGTCGCGCCGGCCGAACTGCCTCCCACCACGCCACCTCGGTCGAGGACTCCTTTGATTTCGCGCTCCGTCAAAGTGCCAAGATAGGCATCCGCTAGCCGCCACTGCCGCCCGCCCTCAATCCATATTCCGGTGGCATGCCGTAAAGGCTCCGTAAATTCTCTTGAGTTGGCCTGGTTGCGGTCACGAGTATGAAGGACCACAAAGTTCTTGACTCTAAAGACTGTGGCAAATCGCTTGTTTTCCTGGTCAACGTTGACCTGGTCACCAATGGCCGTAGGGATCACGACAAAGTTTGCGTTTGGGCCGCCTGCCAGTTCGATGAAGCGGCTGACGATCTCCGGGCCTAGCTTCCCGCCGCCAACAATCACCAGAGAGCCCTTGTCGGGGCCATGGGTGGCGGACGCCCCCTTGCCACCAGCGCGCACCGCAGTTGGCACGAGTAAAACGGTCATCACTAACAAGGCCAATCCAACAAGAGAGCACTTCATATTGCTGTGATTCATGGTAATTTCATCCAGCCATCAAGATTTGGCCAGCAGCATATCACACGCATAACGCGACTCTGCGCTTGAAGCAGGATCTATTACGGCCGGAGAGCGTTGTGCCGCGGCACATGCGATCAACCGCCTATTTTTGACGCTTGTCTATTGATTTCTTTAACTACTTAGCAACTCATGAATAACACTGACTTGCTGATTGGCGAGAAATTGTTCATAGGCTTCAGAAAGGGGATCCGGTAGCTCTGAGCCATACGCCTTCAGCAATTCCTCCAATTGAACTCGACGAGATTCTGGGATCATCTCGCCTTTGAATACCGTGTTTGTCAAGGGGCCACAGACTCTTGTAACAAGATCCAACAAACTTGCGGTAGTCGGTAAAACCTCAGCAATTGGAGCAAACGCCCACCCAAAGCGTTCGTTGACCATCTCAGCCTTAATGTCTTGATAATACAATATTGGACTATATAACAGAGTGTAAAATTCCGCATGATTGGCGTTAAACTGGGGAGAGCAGGCATCAAAAAGCTCTATGACAACTTTTGTAGTAATCCACGGAACGATCACGTTTTCTGAACGTAGAAAATGCATGTATATTTCACGAATTTCCGGCGCTAGATCATTTGAAACATACTCGGAATACTCCTCTAGTAAGTCGTTCATCCGCTCCTTTGTTGTTGCATTTTGAATGAGGCCCCCATAGATGATCCTGGCGACAGCCCTGGTCACCTGTGTGCGATTGTTAGGCTTGACTCGCTTTTCCATGTTAGCAATCAGGCCCTGCAAGCGAGCATCCCGTTTGATGAAGTCTGCGGGCCAATCATTCTGAAACATTTCAGCTAGCGGACTCTTCGAATCCTGGACGGGATCGAAATGGTCATCAATCCAGTGGGCGGCATATGTCAAAAATGTAATTTTTTCTGTAATATCTTCTTGGTCCCAATATCCAGCTTCTCCATTCCAATAGGGGGTGGCAAGAATCAGAGCTTGATGTCCAATGGCTTCGGGGCGATGCACGACGCTTAAATCCTTGGTCGGTAACATTCTCCAGTCGAGAAAATTGATCCAGTTCTTTGTGCCGCGTTCTACTGATGGAAATATCTGTTCAGCCGGCTTCTTGATTTGAAGACGAAGAGTTCTGATGCTCCAAAGCAGAGGGGAGCGGCGGTGAGTTACGACATATTCGATAAAAGAAAGAAACATGGATCCACCGGCGACGAATGAAAATGCTAGTAAGAGGTTAGGATCCTTGTATGCTTCATATTCTTTCGAATCGAGTATTTCTGGATGAGGTATGGACAGCCAATGCAGGCCCCAATGGAATACGCCAGATGCCGCAGCAAAGAATTGAAGACCAAGTATCCACATTATGGTTTTTCGGGGCTGTTTCAAAATGATTGCGATAACAGGAATAACGGGCAGCAAAGGATCGAGTGGGCTGTGGGCAAAGCCGCCAGTTACTCTGATCAGAACGCCTAGCAATATGGTGTCGCCCATGACGAGGAGAAGAGTGGCCTTAATTAATCTTTGCTTCCTTTTTGGAGAGGCGAGGCTTCCGCCCCATGGTTCAGACTCTGGAATGTTGTTTAATAGGTGAGCCAAAAAATTTAGAACAGCATCCCACCAGCTCCATAGCAGTGTGATCAAGAGAAAACAAAACCCCATAACCACTGCCAGATATGAGAAGATCTTCGATTTCCAAGATAAATCGTGAAGAAGCCAGACGGCACCCAGAATGATGAATAATCCAATCACTTGCGCGATGATCATGGTCCACGTTAGCTCATTACAAACGACATCTTCGCGCTGATCAGTCGGTGATGCCATTAACTGTCGAGAGTGAGGGTTGTTGGCGTGCATGCTTGTCTGACGGGAGTAGTTTCCTTTCAATGGGTAGGCATTGTCCTCTGCTTGCCATTGAAAATCAAGAAGATTATGTTTTTAGTGTTTAAGATCGGCATTTCCAATCTAAGGTTATCTAAACCGCTGATTATTCTCTCCACGATCATGCAGGCGACCTCTATATTTGAGAGCCTTCAATAAAGTATCGCCAGGATGGTTTGTCGTGACATTACACTAGACTTCGGCTGATGGAGATTTGTAGAACAGCAATAACAAAACAGATGTGTGTTTCAGAGAAGTGTGAACGGATGTCTCAACATCTGTGCATTAGAAAGGGCGCGATTTTACGGGGCGTTACAGCATGACTGAAAGCCGTGGCCTTTCAAAGCTATTTATGAGATAGATTTAAACTATTCGCAAACAAAGGATTCGCGAGCAGCGGCAACCCGCGTAGCCGTATTCCCGTTGCGCTGAAGATGGCGTTTCCCGCAGCCGGCGCCAGTCCCACAATGGGCGTCTCGCCTGCGCCCGCGGAAGGAGTATCTTTGCGATCAATAATCTCCACTTCAATCTGCGGCACATCTCGGAAGCGCGGAACTCGATAATCGCTCAGGTGCGAGTTTAATATTTTGCCGTTCTGGAAATGGACGGCTTCAAACAACGCGCCGCCAATTCCTTGCACCATGGCTCCTGCTACCTGATTGCGCAAGCCGTTGGGATTGACCACTGCTCCGCAGTCAAAGGCCGCCACGACCCGCGCGATCTTCACCGTCTTAGAGGCGCGATCAACAGCCACTTCGGCACAGGCTGCGATATAGCCACCCTTTTCGATCCCCCCGGCAAGGCCGAAGCCACGCTCTGCTGAAGGACGCTGCTTGCCCCAGCCGAAACGCGATGCCGCAGCTTCAAAAGCTGCGCGCAATCGTGGGTCGGTAATGTTCTTCAGGCGGAACTGCAGAGGATCCATGTTGACCGCATGCGCCAGTTCATCCATGTGGCTCTCGCGGGCAAAGTGATTGGCCGTGGCTGCCAGGCCGCGATACGAACCCTGGCGCAAGGGATATTTTGTCGGGTGGAACTCAATGCGCTGGTTGGGAACGTTATAAGGAGTTTCCATGGCCGCCGGTCCGGAATTATAGTTGTGAAATTCCCAGGCAACCAGGGTACCGTCATCACGCACGCCGCTCTTGATGTCGATCACTCCCGCAGGACGGAAATATGCCCAGGTAAATTCCTCTTGCCTCGTCCATACCAGTTTGACTGGCTTGCCGGCGGCCTTTGCCAGCCGCGCCGCCTCCACCGCCGCATCGCCTGTGTGCTTGCCTCCGTAGGCCGATCCCGTATCCGGAACAATCACGCGCACATGATCGGGCGAGATGCGGAAAGCCTCGGCCAGTTCATCGCGCACGGCAAACGGGCGCTGGGTTCCGGACCAGACCGTCAGCCGGCCATCACTCCATTCAGCCACCGCCGCGCGGGGCTCCAACGGAGTGTGAGCAATGTAGGCCACGGTGTATGTCTGTTCCAGCTTCTTGCTGGCTGATGCCAGTCCGGTTTCCATGGAGCCGGTCTCATGGCCACCCCGGCCCCCGGGGCCGCCGCCGTTGCTTTCGGGATTTTTTCTCAGGTAGTCAAACAACTCGGCTTCCGAAGGTTGCGCGGAGGCGGTCCACTGGGCTTTCAGCATCTCCAGCGCGTCGGCCGCAACCTGCGAGTCGGCAGCAACCACGCCTACAAAGTTTCCATCGTGCACTATCTGCACGTTAGGAAGCTTTTCTGCGCCTGCCGTATCAAGCGAGCTCAGGCTCGCATTGAAGGCGCTGGGACGCAACACTTTGCCGTGGAGCATGCCCAGTCGCACGATGTCAGAGGTGTACTGATGCGAGCCGGTTACAAAGGCCTTGCCATCCACCTTTGGCGCAGATGTCCCGGCAACATGCCATTGAGCAGCTGGAGCAACTGGCGCGTCCCGGCCGATGACCTTAACGATTTTTTCACCGTGCGTCAGCGCTGCATAGGTGATCTTCTCTCCGTTGCTGGAATTCGTCACCGCACCATCGTGAGCCTGAAGCGCTGAGCGGTTCACGCTCCAATGTTGTGCCGCCATGTCGATAAGGATCTCACGCGCGCTGGCGGAAACCTTGCGCAGCTGCGTTCCCATCTGGGGCGTGCTCCGGCTGCCAAAGGTGCCCATATCAAAGGGTGTGAGTTGGGTATCGCCCATAACCATCGTGATGGAATCAATCGGGACCCGAAGCTCCTCCGCCACGTGTTGGGCCAGGGACGTGCGGATGTTCTGCCCCATCTCCACTTTGCCGGTGAAGACGGTAATCTTGCCGTCGGTACCGATATGCAGCCACGATGAGATGTCCTCGGGAGTTGTCTGGCCTTCCGAGCGCCGCCCCGATTCCTGGGCCAACACCCTGGGAGCACACATGCCAACAACCAGTCCGGCGCCCAGTAGTTTGAACAGATCACGCCGGTTTACCTCAAAGGCATAGCGCAGTTGCTCGATCATATGCTGCTGGAGTTCCTGAAATTCGATGCCGGTCATTGTTTCTTGCCTCCCGCCGCGCTCGCCCGATGGATTGCCGCCACGATCCGCGGATAGGTTCCGCAACGGCAAACATTCCCATTCATCTGTTGGACGATCTGTTCCTCCGTAGGATTGGGGTTAGCACTCAGCAGAGAGTGGGCTGACATGATCATGCCCGGCGTGCAGTAGCCGCACTGAAAGGCCTCTTCGTCAAGAAACGCTTGCTGCAGCGGATGCAGGTTGCCGTTTGGGCTGAGGCCCTCAATCGTGGTGATCTTCTTATTCGCGGCAGTGGCGGCGGGCATAAGGCAAGAGCGCACCGATAGGCCATCAATCAGTACAGTGCAGGCGCCGCATTGGCCCTCGCCGCAGCCGTATTTAGTGCCGGTCAGTCCAAGCTTGTTTCGCAGCACTGAAAGTAATGACTCATCGGGGCCGGTCTCAATTCTTCGTACGTTGCCATTTACAAACAGAGTGACGTCGGCCATAGCTATCAATTGTAGGGTAATCTGCAAATCCTACGACGCTAGAGTTCGTAAAAATGGTAAATCTTGCTTTATCAATTACTTGGCAATCGTCGCGAGCGAAACTTACCAATGAAACCTACTTGTTCCGGGTCCTTAAAGGGCTGTGGTTGTCCATTCATAACCATGGCATTTTCCAATAAATGGTCCCGAAAGCTTCCGAAATACGCCTTCTTCATCTGAAAGGGCTTTCCAATCGAAGCCGCACGAGGCCGATACCTGGAGAACCGAAGAGGAGATATTATGGCTGCTTACACTGATTTCGCATTTCGACCCAATCTAACTGATCCGGAGGGCCAAACACCGAGCGCACCGCCGGTCACTAGTTCCCCGGACATCTATCCTGTTGGAGTAAACCCTATTGCCAACTTCCAAACGGCGCTTGCGACCCCAGCCAGTTGGGCTACCGATCCCGGGCAGAATGTTCAAGAAGGGTTCAACAACATCATCTACGTCCGCTCCAAGAACTTTGGAGGCGCCAACAATACAGGCCAGGTTTTCCTGTATTACGCTCCTTGTGCAGTCATCAGTTGGCCAAGTCAATGGGTGACCAACCAACTGCTCACGGATCAGCCGAATCCCACCAATCCCAATGGCGCAAACCTCAACTACCTCAACCTCAACGCGGCTGCTAACGGTAATATCGCCGTGGGCGCAGGCGCGTTCCTTTGGCAGCCTACGCCACCGCCACCGGGCAGCGATCACTACTGCCTCTTCTCTCAAGTGGTCACAGCGGCGACTCCCAACCCGATCCCGGGGGCAAACCAACCGATGACCTCTGAAGATATGGCCACAATTGTTGCGAACGACCTCGGCATTGGATGGCGCAATGTCGCATTGATCGTTCAAGCAAATCAGCCAACGTGGTCGTACTCTTCTATGCTGACCGTTCCAGCAAATTCGCCGGCGCCGGTCACGGTACAGGTCCTGCTTGCTTGCAACAATATGACGGGCGGAGGGTCAATGTCTTTCAATTGCAGTTCGGCCAATGGTACAAGCGTTCCGATTACGCTCCCGCAAACAACTATACAGAATCCAAATCAAGTGTCGGGTATTACAACCACCCTGCAGCCTGGCTTCAGCGGGAGTATTACCGTCAACTACTGGAATGGTAGTAGCGCGAATCCAAGTGGTGCAAACATCGCCATCCAGGCTCTAACACCTGCCACCACCCCAGGCATGCAAGCCATGGTGAAAAAGAGCCATATGAAACACTTGAAGCTCAACGCAGTCGGAATACCAATTCAGGAGGTGGTTTCTCTCGGCCAGATGAACTACACGCTGATATAATCTTTACAAATTTGGGCGGCGCACGATGCCGCCCTCACCTTCCTGCAAGATGTTATCTTACGCCTTACTAACTGGAATCGGTAGAGCATCTGATAAGCTCTGCTGGAGACCGCTTATCCCAAAATCAGTTTTTGCTGTACTTGATACACACAACCAACTAAATCATCCTCGACCTTAAGTCGCCAAATTTATCTTCGCCTGAAGGTGAGGATTTTAGCCAAAACCGAAGTAGACATTAATTACAAATGCCCTGATGCGGAAAGCACCGGGATGGAGGATCTATGAGCAACAGCTACGTCTTAAACTTGACCATGGGAAATCCGGCAAATCCGAGTAGCACGGACGCACAAGCTGGCCGGTTCAATTCCAATAATGTTGATCCAACTTCAAAAGTCTGGTATCAGCTCAATGCCCCCTGGCCCACTCCCACGGTGGGAACCCAAGTGACGATGAGCACTAACCCCGCCGCTAATTTGCAGACGCCAGGATTCCTCGATGCTGACGCTTTCAATTGCAACTTAGGCGACTTGATCTACGTTCGAGTTGTGGCAGACTCCAGTTGGAGTGCGCCACCCGTTTCGCCCGTCCCTACGTCTGTAACCCTTTCAGTTAACTTTGGGCGCGTAGATACAGCACACCACGACGGCGATACGATACCATCACCGTTTGTGGCTCCCTCACCGGCGGGTGTGCCTGCTACAGCCTTTGCCTTGCGTCCGGCTTCGCCCACCAATCCAACTAGCAATGATTGGATAATATATCTCGGTCCGGCCACGCAGAACGCACTTGGCGGCCATCAGATTGCTTCTGGTGGCGCAACCAAAATGCGTATCTACTCGTTCATTGTGGCCGCAGTCGCATTTAATTCTGCGCCGACTGCAGTTGGCAACTATGGCCACGATCCACAGATGATCGTGATCGGGTGATGGCGCGCTATTTCCCACTCAACCCGGCCACCATGAACTGATAGCGTGTATCCGTGCGAAGCGCGAGCAGTTCGGGTTCGTCCCTGACTTCTTTTAGGGCGTAGCCGGCTCTGAGTGCCGCAGAGAGCGCAGCCAGCGCCTGATCGCGCTCTCCGCAGATTTCATGGACTATAGCTGAATTGAATAATACGTTGGCTGGTCTTTTTGGCGCCCGGCTCACCTCGGAGACCTGCGCCAGCGCCCCTTGACGGTCATTGCTTTTCGCCAGGTACAACGCCAGGCTGCTTTTCACGTCGAGGTCTCCTGGATTTACAGCGAGGGCCTCGCGCGCCAGGCGAATCGCATTCTCGTAGGCTGGGTTGGCTTTGGCAGCCTGCCCGGGGGCCCAGCGGTAAGCATCGCCAAGATTGCCCCAGATAACGTAGTTGTTGGCCGACAGGTTCGCGGCCTTTTCGAATGCGGGAACCGCTTCGTCATAGCGTCCTTGGAAGAAACGCAGGGTTCCCAAATTGCTATAGGTGTCGGCGTCCGGCTTGATCTCCAGTGAGCGCTGCAGGGCCGAGGCAGCATCGTCATGGCGGTTCATCATGTGATAGACGGCGGCCAGGTTACTCAGAACCACGGTGTTGCCAGGCGTGAGCTTACTGACTTCTTCCCAGGCGTCCGCGGCTGCTGGAAAGCGGGCGGTCTTGTAATACAGCAGACCCTGGTTCATGCGAGCGCGCCAGTCTTCGGCGTTCAGGGCAAGTGCACGGGCCAGTTCGTTCTCAGCCTGCTGGTTCTTAGCGGCGCTAATGGAGAGGATACCGAGCCAGCGATGAGGCTTGGAACTCTTTGGTTCAAGATCTGAGGCTTTGCGAAACTCGCGCTCGGCTTCGTCTGTCCGTCCGGCGAGCATGGCGGCGACGCCCGTAGCCAAGTGCGAATCGGCCAGGTCTCCATTCAATTGCAGGGCGCGGGCGGAGGACTGCGTCGCCTGCTTGACCCATTGCGGATCAGGGTTGAGGCGGTTCTTTTCAAAATAGGCAAAGGTCAGGCTGGCGTACGCCGGAGCATAGTCATGATCCAGCTCCAAGGCGCGATTCAACATGGTGATGGCGCGATCCAGATTACTGGGAACGTCCCAGCGCTCAAGGTATACCTGCGCCTGACTACGCAAGGCAAAAGGCTCGTCCGGCACCGCGCTGTCGTTGTGGCCCGCGGGCATCAGCCGGAAGGCTAGCGAGCGCAAACCGCGCCGGGCGGAGGGAATGGCCATAACCGTCAGCGCCAGAATCAGGCACAATGCCGCTGCCACTGCCGCCTTGGGCAGGGTCTTCCATGAATACCTTGTTGGGTGCTGAAGCGAGTCTGATACTTCCTGCGCGTTGGCAAAACGCCGGGTCAGGTCGCGTTGCAGGCAACGCGCAATCGTATGGTTCCACCGAGGCGCGAGGCCGGGGACAACCGTACTAGGACCGGGAGGACCTTCAGTGAGGCGCTTGAGCGCCTCAGCCCAGGGAGATTCATCTTGAAACGGACGCCGGCCAGTGACCATCTCATACAGCACCAGTCCCAAAGAATAGATGTCACTCTCTGCCGTGAGTTCCTTGCCCTGAATCTGTTCCGGAGACATGTAAGCAGGCGTGCCGAAGATAGCGCCTTGGCTGGTGAGCGTACCAGGGGAGTCATCGGTGTTGCGCATCCAGCGGGCAATGCCGAAATCTGTAACTACTGCCCGTACTTTTTCGCCTGCGCCAATCAGCATCACGTTGCCGCACTTGAAATCGCGATGCAGGATGCCGGCTTGGTGCGCGGCGACTAGAGCCTGGCACAGTTGAATAGCAATCGGCAGGGCCTCTTCGGTGTTGATCTTGCCCGTCCGCTTCAACCGGGCCGAGAGCGTCTCTCCTCGCACCAGTTCCATGGTCAGGAAGATGATTTCGCGCCCCTGCCGCTGGTGATGTCCAATATCAAAGACGCGGCATACATTGGGATGGGTTACCTGCCGGGCCAACTGGACTTCACGGCGGAAGCGGTCCAGCGTTGCCGGGTCAAAAGACATCTGCGGGTGGATGACCTTGAGAGCAATTTTTCCACCCAGCTCCTTGTCTTCCGCCTCGTAGACCTCGCCCATGCCGCCGCTGCCCAGAAGGGCAACGATTTCATAGCGTCCCGCCAAAAGGTATCCGGGATTGAGCAAGCTGGTGGCGGAAGGTGGAGTATCCCCATCGAGAAACTTGCCCATTTCGTCATTCTGGGCCAGGAGTTGGCGCAACTCTGCCTGAAGTTCGATATCACCCTGGCACGCTTCGACGACCGCCGACTGCCTTTCTTCCGCGGGGCGATCCAATACAGCCACAAAAATGTTCTTGATCTGAGACCAGCGTTCCGGAGTCATCATGGATTGGCCCCACCCATGTCTTTGTTCAACTCTCCGTATAGCCAGGCCTTGGCCATCTGGAACTCCCGCTTTACGGTTGTGGGAGAAATAGCCATGGCCTCGGCTGTTTCCTCTACATTCAGTCCCGCAAAAAAACGCAGCTCCACAATCCGGCATTGCCGCTCGTCCCATTTCTGCAGCTTGTTCAGCGCCTCATGGACGGCGACCACCTGCCACGACTGCGCGTCTGTGTACACAAAGGCATTTTCCAGAGACACCTTCTCGACCGAGCCGCCGCGCTTCTCGGCGTCCCGGGTGCGTGCATGGTCTACCAGGATGCGCCGCATGATATGGGCCGCTGTGCCAAAGAAATGAGCGCGATTTTTCCAGTCGACATTGTGCTCCCCAGCCAGGCGCATATAGGCCTCGTTGACCAGGGCGCTGGTTTGGAGCGTATGGCCGTCTCGTTCGCCGCGCATATAGTGCCGGGAGAGCCGGTGCAACTCCTTGTAAACAAGCGGAATAAGCTGCTCTTCTGCTTGCTTGTTGCCTTTTCTTAGCTCAGCCAGCAGCGCTGTAATAGCGTGAGAAGAGTGGTCGGGCGATTTAGGGTCATTAGACATCTGAAAGGCCAGAACTTCCGGGGGATTATCAACAATTGAGGTGCCAGAAAGCATACATTAGGCGCGGCGGCAAGAAAACCAGAAATTAGAAATAATTTATGAGGCAGATCCAAATAGGCAGGTTTCAAATAGGACATGGCACACTCATTTCGGAGTTGCCATATTCCGGGAATGGAACGTATCTTATGCCGGTTCAAGATGATACTTAGCTTTTTTGTGAGTACTTATTCATATACGTCTCCGGCTCTCACCTGCGGATTACTCTGGAGCGGGCCTGGAGGCTGTAAATGTCGAGAGAAGGAAATCAATTATCATCAAATGTTAAGTATTCCCAAAATGGATATAACAAAAAGTTGTATTTTAAATCCGATATAAGGCAGCTCTGAGCCCGAATGAGAGTTCGCAAGATTTTTGCCCATGTTCTGAAGGAAAGCAATGACAGAAACCGTCTTTATAGAAAAGGGACTATCGAAATATCCGGCAACTGGAAATCAGGAAAAAGTCGCCTCTTTGGTTCATCAACAAAGATAGATAGCCGAAAGTGAAACGATCCGATGGTCTCACAGCACTATATAGATAGAAGAGCCTCTCCGAAATAAATTCAGGGCATAACACCCAGGAGTAAAAACATGACAGACCCTAAAGTTATTGCCTCCACCGTTGCGGCGGGATTGGGAGCAACAATCGCCTTGATCAGGAGCGTTTCGGAATTTATCGGGGAGCAATCTCCCGCGCTGAAGCTGAAAGAAGAGACGGAGCGGGCCACGGAGATGATGGACCTGGTGGCCAAATTGCAAGCCCAGCAGACGAAAGAATCCTCTGCCGCGTGCGAGCAAATAAGGCGCGGGCTGGAAGCGACGCTGGCGAAGCTTGGGACCCTGGCGGTCGATGCCTCCAAGGTAGCCAGGAACCCCAACTCCGATCTTACCTTTGCGCAGCGCCTTTTCATCATGTTCCGGCCCGTCGGAATACGCGAGTACATCATCCATTCGCTTGCCTACGCGGCTGCGGCCGGCGGAACGCTGCTCTTCCTGTTTCATGACCAGCTCCAAGCCAAATTCCCGCACGGGTTTGCCGATCTGATTGTGCTGGCCTGCTACGGGCTCATTGTCTTCCGCATATGGGCCCTGGCCGAAAGAAGATGGAGACGCGGGCATGAGCCTGCTCCTGACGCGCTCTGCGACGCTTTCGCAGCCAGAAAACCATTGAGCCGGCAGATGCGGGCCGCACAGATTTCCATGTGGTTTTGCCTTTTCTGGCTGGTTGAAGGCGTAGAAGATATCATCACAGATTTCATCAACGGAACCCTTTCGATCACCGATCTTCTTGCGCCAGCCATGGCCTTGGTTGCAACGGCAATGTGCCGGGCATGGGCCGACGCCGAATTCAACTTTGCGACGACAGGACAAAAAGACCGTTCCTGGCGCGTGGCCCTTTCCCGGCGAAAGGAGCACAGCTCATTGGCCTGGGTTGGAAGGATTGTTTTTCATCTGGGCATACTCCCCTTGCTACTGGTTGTACACTCATTCGTGTATTTGCTCAAACCCATGCCAGGCATGGAGCCGATCGATGTGCTCGGCTTCATTTGCACCACCGTACTTTGCATTGTTGCCTACAATCAACAGTTCGTGCTGCAATCGCAGATGCGTGAATGCGCCAAACATAAGGCGATACCGGTAATGGCACGGGCCGCTGCCGCCTAGTCAGGGCTTGCATTGAGTCTCCTGCCGCAACAGGGCCGCTTTGCGCTTGACTCCCCAGCGATATCCCGCCAGCTTGCCGTTTTGCTGGACCACGCGGTGGCAGGGGACAACCAGGGCGGCCCGGTTTGACGCACAGGCATTTGCCACTGCGCGAACTGCCTCTGGTTTTCCAATGCCTCTGGCGATCTCTGTGTAGCTTCGGGTTTCACCGTAAGGGATTTCCCGCAGCGTTTTCCAAACCAACTGCTGGAAGGCCGTGCCCTGGATATCGAGCGGCATGTCGAACGATACGGAGGAACCATCCAGAAACTTTTCTATCTGGGCCGCAAATGGCCTGAGCGTCTGATCGTCGCGTGAAATTTGAGCGGCATTAAACTCACTCTTCAGTTCGCGCTCCAGTGCCGCGTCGCTCTCCCCGAACTGGACAGCGCACACGCCGCGCTCCGTAGCAGCGATCAGCACTTTTCCCAGGCCGGTGGCCACGATGGTATAGCCAATGCCGATTCCCTCGCCTTTGCGTTTGAAATCGGAGGGTGTCATGCCCAGTTGCGCCGACGAGTTTTCATAAAGCCGGCTGCTTGATCCGTAGCCGGCATCGTAGATGGCGTCGGTAATCCGCATCTCGGTTTTCAAGGAACTCTTGAATTTGTTGGCCCGGCGCGCCTGCTGGTACTGGCGCGGGCTGATGCCAAGAGCTCGCTTGAAAAGGCGCTGCAAATAGAAGGGGCTCAGCGCTACGTGGTCCGCTATCTGTTTCAGGCTGAGAGT
>Ga0210400_10001387_pt1 | contig 24137 bp, 38 predicted proteins | sample IncBWH26MmetaG_FD_155456 | JGI IMG/M metagenome (GOLD analysis project Ga0210400, IMG submission 155456) | Forest soil microbial communities from Barre Woods Harvard Forest LTER site, Petersham, Massachusetts, United States - Inc-BW-H-26-M | ecosystem: Environmental > Terrestrial > Soil >...
CCACTTTGCCGCAGGAGCCCGAAGTGCGGAACATCCTGCGCGACTGCGCCCGCACGCTCGAGGGGCTCAAGCGTGAGGCAAACAACTACGCCGAGGTCATCGACTTCGTCCGCGAAGCGCTAGGCCAAGACGAAACGCACTACCTCGTCGTTGCCGATGACGTGAAGGAGCTGGTCGACGCCGTCGAGCTTTGCGCTAGTGACGGAGGTTGCAGGGCAAAAACCGTGCTGGAGCGGCTGCGCGCTAACGGGAGGGCTAGATGATGGACTCCGAGCAACTCGGCCGCGTCGCCTACGAAGTGTTCCAGGCGAGGGTTGGCGAAGACCCCGCTCGCTTGTCGTGGAACGCGCTGAAGCCGTACGTGCAAGAGAAGTGGATCTCGGTTGCGGCGGCGGTGGCACGAGTTGTAAAGGAGCAGCGATAGCGCCGTGACCCTCCAGCAAAACATCCGTGCCAAGCGCACCGAGTTCATGTGGTTCCGAGTCGGGAACATGGTTTATGACCACGACGTCCTGATCTTTGGCACGCGCTACGGCGGGACCTACGAAGGCGGAGCCTGGATCGCGTGGGTCGGAGACCCAGAGTGGCTCGACGACTACCAGAGCGGCGACAACGCGTGCCAGGACTTCTGGCAGGACTACAAGTTCGCGCCCATAGGTCGCGGCGACAGCCCAGAGGAGGCGCTGGAGGATCTGCGGCTAGTCGCAGCGCTCGGTCCGGAGAAGTGGCGAGAGGAGGTCGAGGGGACGCTAAAGACCTGGGCGACTGGGCTACCGGACGGAGAGGCGCCGTGAAGCACGCCCCCGAAGATTTACTCGTCCCCACGGCCCGCATCGCGCTCGTCATCCGAGCGCTAGAGAAAGCCGATGTGATGGCGCTGACATTTCGCTGCGAGAAGTCGGACGGGACGATGATGAAGATCAACAACAAGTTCGCCGTTGGCCGGAGCGGCGGCCTGCGGCTGGCGATCGACCTGCTCAAGGACATGCTGAAGGCCGTAGCCGATGGTTGACTTGCGTCGATTGTAGAAGTACCTTTCAATCCCCATGGCCGAGACCGACATCTACATCCAGTGGCAAGGCACGGCGGTCTGCGGCGACTTCCACTGCGAGTGCGGGCAGTACGCGCATCTCTGCGGCGCGAAGGGCATGTTCTCGATCAAGTGCGCTCGGTGCGGTGTCGTTTGGGAGCTAGTTCTGCGGCGAACGGAGAATGTAGACGGCGACGTCGTTGCGAAAGACGAGGACTCGTGACCTGCGACTGCTGCTCCGCCCCCGAAGGACCCTTTTACGTCTACGCGATGACCGTCGTCGTGGGGACGATCCGGTTCTGCTCTCGGCACCTGAAGTTCTTCGAGAAGTGCGCGGGGAAGGTTGAGGCCGAGTCATGAGCAAGAGGGAACAAGCGCTCAACGCGCTCCGAGACAAGCAGAAGGCGTGGGGTATTATCTTCACCTCACGCCTCGAATGGGCCGTTGCGAGAGGCGACTCGCCCGAGGCTGCGATGACTTACGCGATAGAGCTGACTGAGCGCTGCATGAAGCTCTACGACGAGAAGGCTGCCGAGTACAACCAAGAGCTGGAGAGGATCGAGAGGGCGTTGAATGAGTAGCGCTGCTCTCAGGAGGATGCCCGCCCAAAAGCCCGGCCGCAGCATCCAGACCTACGCCACGCCGCCAGAATTTATTGAGGCTGTCAAGCGTCGCTTCAAGATCAAGCAATTTGATTACGACCTCGCCGCCAGCCAGGAGAACGCGAAGGCGAAGCACTTCTTCTGCGAGGAAGAGGACTCGCTCAAGCAGGACTGGCATAAGCTCGGCGGTAGCCTTTGGCTAAATCCTCCGTTCGGGCGCATCGAGCCGTGGGCGAAGAAGTGCTTGGATGCTGGTCGAGGAAACGCGCGGACCATCTACTTTTTGACGCCCGCCAGCGTGGGATCGAACTGGTGGCGCGACTGCATCGACGCGCCGATGCAGCACGGCTACGCCGACGTCGCCGTCGCCTCGTTGTTCCTCAACGGTCGATTATGTTTTGACGGCAAGGCAGGCTTCCCGAAGGACTGCGCCATGACTCTGTTCGGGCCGTCGGGAGTCTCGGGGTATGAGGTCTGGGACTGGCGCAAGGAGAAATGATGGACACGGCTTTTGAAATCGCGTTGATTGTGGTCATCGGCGGAGGCGCCGTCGGGCTCTTGAAGCTCGCCGAAGCCGTCGAGAGCTTGGCGAAGAGCCACGAGCGAGTGGCGCAGTCGCACAAGGACTTGGCGAAGGAAGTTGAAAGGATAGCCGATCGAGCGCTGGACGCGATCGAAAAGACTTTTCATTCGGTCGGTGGGCGATGATGGGCTTCGACGTAACCTTTCGCTTCCCTACCAAGAAGCTAGCCGACTCGTTCTTGACTCACATGAGCGACGGCAACGGCGAGCAGGACGCGATGCTCTCTATGGAGGAGCACGACGGAGTGAAGACCGACTTCGACTACTGGAATGCCAACGGCGGGAAGTTCGGACCGATCGTGGTCGTGTCGGTGTTGAAGGACGATGGCCCGTGAATGCTCGTCAGGATCTTCTTACGTACCTCCATTTCGCCCTGCGCGTAGTCGCTCGCTACGACAACCTCTCTGAGAAGGACTTCGACATGATGGCCGACGAACTCATGAAGCGGCTCGATGCATACCTGGACGCAAGGGCTTGCAGGGTAACGTCGGGTGAGGAGGTGGCGTGTGATGAGCAGCAAAGATGATCCCATGCCCGAACCCAACTTGCATCAGGCGCTCGATAATCCCTTACGAGAGCACGCCTGGCGAGAGCTCAGGGAGTTGCTGGTGGCGGTGCGCGACAGCTACACTTCCGAGCTGCGCGGTCTGCTTGCCGCGCTCCTGCCCAGGCACTCCGGCGCCTGCTGCACGATGGTCGATGGCAAGGTCACGATAACGGAGGTGAGTTGTCGATGCACCGTCGCCGAGCAGAGGGCGCGGAGGGCGCTGGGGGAGTGGTCGCGATGAGGAAGCCCCTCATCGAGTTCACTCTCCAAAACGGAAACAAGGTCCAAGCCTGGCTCGAGGGCCGCGATGTCAACCTACAATTGGATGGCTTCGACACGGTCGGAGTGGAGCGGTACTGGTCGGTTTTGAATCGCGCTGACGCGATGCGTCTCGTGACGTCGGCACGCTACGTGGCTACGCTACGTGCATGAGGCGGCGGGATTGGGTAGTGCTCGAATGGATCGTCGAGCTTGTGTCCGCGCTCGTCACGCTCGGCTGGTGACAGCACCGTGGCGCTCGACGACGACGTCTCGATCGACGAGCTGCGCGAGGCTGTCGAACACATGCACGGGGTGCCGGCCCGCTTCGTCGAGACCCGTCGAGGTCGACGAGCGCTTCAACGGCGAGGTGGTCTGGCAGGGCGCGGTCAAGGTGTTCGCGCTCACCGGGCACCCGAGCGGGGCGATGAGGGCCTACGCCTGGAGCTACCTCGTCGAGGGCTCGCGGCGGAAGTTCAAGGCCGTGCTGGGGGTGCCGCCCGTGGACGGGCCGGTGATGGCGGTGAGGGCGTCGATCCTTGCCGAGCAGTAAGCGAAGCGGAACTGAGTACTCCCCGGTGGGACTAGCACCGGCCTAGGAATGTAAAGTCCCGGCGGCAGCGGCAGCTTCCAGATGATCTTCGAGGACGCGCGAGCGCCCAAGGGGGTCGTCTATTTGCTCGGCCCCTCCTCAGTCGAGGGAGGCGGAGGCGTGTTCGGCTCCTCGTCGAACAGGTCGTCGGGCGGCTCCATCTTGTCGCCGCTCGTTGTCGACTTCTTTCGGTCCTTGTCTCGCTTCGCGTTGGGGTACCACTCCCAGAGCCCGTATGTGCCGTTCGGAAGCTTGCGGACCCGCCATTCCTGACGCCTCACCAAGATCGCCATGCGCCGCATCTTGGCGCGTGCACGTTGGCACAGGGTGCGTCATTTCAAAACCGACGCTAAGCTAGCGCGGGGGCTTGGCGATGCCCTTCGAGAGGGCGCCTGGCATCTCGAGGCATCGGAAGTCGTGAAGTCCGTTCAACGACGAGCTGAACGTCAGATGTCCGTACTGCAACGCTGACGTGGGAGCTTGCTGCTGGCTAGAGGATGCGATCTACAGAGAAATGATGGGGCTGCATAGGTTCCACGCTGCGCGGCAGGAAGCGGAGCGTAAGGCGTGGCAAAGGAAACCCTACAAGTGAACTACGGCAAGGTTCTTACTCTCCGCGCGCTCTCCGCAAGGGGCATCGACGTTCGTCTACTGTCTTCCGATACCGTCAAGGGCGAGATTCAGGAAGGCATCGTTCGAAGGCAGATCCGAGGTCGCGCCGACGTCCGAAGGGTCCTTCAACTCTCATGGAAGCTGGAGAACGACGCCAAGCGAGTGAAGCAGTGGCAGAGCGTGTACCGACTCCGAATGATGCCTGCCGCATGGAAGTGGATCGCAGTCTCTGGCGTCGGCATGTTGAGCGCGTTGGGCTACATGCTCGAGTCGACGATGGGGCTCGGGTTTGGGAAGCTACCGCTCTACGACCCGGAGGCTGCGAAAACAGCTGCGAAGGCCGAGACCAGCGAGCCCTAGCTCAACAGCTTGACATCCGGTAGGCTTCGAGCATGCCGAAACGAGCCGTCGTCGCCTACGAGTCGAAGCGCCGCAGCAAGGCCGCCTTGCCAAAACTTCGCTGGCATCGCATCAGCGACGGCATCTACCGTGCCGAGAAGGACGGGAAAACGTTCACGGTTTTCCACCGAAGCCCCGATCGGCGCCACGGTAAGTTGCCTTGGGTTCTGACTCTTGGCGGCGTTCGCGGAACCGAGATCAAGAGCTTCGACACCGCCTCCGACGCCAAGGAGTTCGCTCGGTGTTACAACGCGCAGCCTTCCGCGAAGGTGATCGTCCAGGCGGCGCCGGGGATGCCGGCGGGGGTCTACAAAGGAACGGCAGCCGAGAAGGCTTCGGCCGGCTACCTCTCGCAGGTCATCATCGCTGCCAAGAAGATGGGCGTGCCCTACGAGGCCGTCGTGGACGACAACTACGTCGCGCAAATGGAGGCAGCAAACGTTGACCCGACGATCGTAGCAGCAGTCTTGGCAGGAACGACGCGGCACATGCATCAACAGAGGCCGTACCCGCACGTGGAGGTCTTCGAAGGTAAGGAGGCTCGTCGGCAGAAGAGAGACCCGGGCTACATCGACGGCTGGACGCGCCCTGATGGCAAATACTACTCGCTCCGAAAGAGCCGCAACGACGATTCGGTTGTCGTTCTTCGTCTCGACGACGAGCTGGTCACGCAGTTTCCTGCAGCCACGCCGATCACGGACATCAAGGCGTGGGCTGCGACCTACGATGCTGGGGACTACATGGGCGGGGCTGAAGGCTCTCGAGGCTCCGGCGTCTTCCGCGTGTATTACAAGGACGAGTTCGGGGTGAGCCGAATGGAGTGGGTCGAAGCTCCCAATGAGGACGAGGCCCTTCGCATTGCCGAGGCGGAGGCGGAAGCGCACGGACATGCGATGAGGAGAGAGGTAAGGGCGGTTCCGGCGGCGGCAGAAGAGTCGAAGAAGCGCCTCTGGCAGCCCGACCCTTCAACGGGCATGTTTCTCACGCACAGCTCGGCGACGAGAAACACTTGGGTCATGAAGGGTGACCGAATTCTGGGACGGTTCGATACCAGGCCCGAGGCCGAGCAGTTCGCGAAAGACCTCTCAAAAAAAGAATGACCTCCGCGGCGGCGGAGGAGTCTCGAGGCGGCGGCGCCGCTGGGGGCAACTGTTTCCCAGACAGGTACGAGGACTTCATCCGGCGCGCCGCGCAGGCCGCGGGAGCGGACGTTCCGGAAGCCGAGATCTGCTCCAGATTCGAAGCGGAAGGCTGTGATCCTGAGACGGCTCGGTTTCTCGTCGTGGCCGGCAGGCAGTTGTCGCAGCAGCAGGAGCGAGATTTTTTCCGTGGCGGTCAAGAGACGATGAAGATGTTTCCGATCCTGATCAAGCACGAAGAGCGTCGAGGGGGCTACAGCGGACCGACGAAGATGCCGTGGGCGATGTTGCAACCGCATGAGGCGTGGGCGCAACGAAACCATGGGGGTCAGTCATTGGAGATGCTCGCAAGCCGTGGCGGGCTAGGGCCCGACGAAGCGCTTGCGATCTTGGACAACCGCAAGTGGAAGCACATGCCGTTGAACGAAGCCGGCGCAGAGCTTCAACGTCGCATCGACGCCTTCAGCGTTTCAGGCGCATCTGAGGCCTCTTGCCACGTCTGCCAGCCCTTCACCAAGCTCGTTCGTGACGAAGCCAAATTCACCGCCTGCATGAAGCGCGCGGAGAGCATCGGCGAGCTGAGTTCGGCGAAGGCGATCTACGAGCTAGTCCGCGAGGACATGACGGCTCAAGACCAGGAAAATTTCATTTGTGTGTGCGTAGATATGAGGGGGCAGCTGCGCGACTACATCCTCGTCGGGCGCGGCCAGCGGCACCGGGTGGCGGTCGACATCGAAGACATCATCCGGCCGATCATTTTGTCGGGGTGCGATGGTGCGATCGTTTGCCACGGGCACCCGTCGGGGGTCGCCGAGCCTTCTGACGCCGATGGAGACCTGACGAAGGCGATCAAGGAGGGCATGGCGGTCGCCTGCCCCACCGTGCATCTGCTAGACCACATTGTCTGCGGCCTGGGGCAGTTCTACAGTTTCGCGGAGAATGATTGGAAGGTCGACGGCAAGGTCACGAAGGTCAAGTCTTAGGCTTCGAGCACCTGGCCCGCTCCGCTCGAATCCACGCCATCCGCCGCTTGCGTTGTTTCGCGCGCTCAGGCGCCGTCGCAGCCCAGCACTTCGGACAGCGACAGGAACACGACCGCCAACCGTTGCACGTCGACTCGTCGTTGCAGTGTTGAGGGTCTCGTCCCACTCGAATGAAGAGCGGAGGAACCACCTGCTTGCGCAGCACGTCGTCCTTGTCGTCGAGCAGCCACTCTGTCTGGCCGTTGGTATCGATCATCGGAGGCATCTGCTCAGAGATGACGCCTTCCTGTTCGAGCCACGCTTCGCGATGGCATTCGTCGGAGAAGACGAGCGTAACGGTGACGGCCATGCCGGAGAGCTTCGTTGTCACTTGCCCTGCCCCAAGTACGCCACCGCCAGGGCGACTTTCTGCTCCATGTTCTTCGCCTGGCCGAACGCCCGCTCGAAGACGTCGAGCCTGCGCGTCTCTCGGTCTTCTGTTTGTTGCATCATCTGCAGCATGACGGGCTTGAGCGCCTCGATGAGGTCGGGCAGATCGATCGAGGGCGGGCGACGATGGGTCTTGATCTTGGGCATGATCCTTCTCCTTAGCTCAAGGGTCCCCGGAGGCGCCCCCTAGTTTCAACGAGCCCGAGCAGACATCCGCTAGGGTGCAGACGAGTCCCAAAGGCACTCCGGTCTGAGTTCTACATAATGCTTGACGGCTTCTACAGCAAGGCTTAGCTTGCGGGTCTCGGATGACTCAGGCCGATCGGAAGGTAACCAGCCCTCCTCGCGGGGCAAGGGCGGCAAAGAAGCCAGCGCCCTACGGCCACGTGATGCGAGTCTCGACGGAGACGTTCCGGCGGATCAAGCGCGCCCAGGCGAGTCTCTACGGCGGCGAAACCATCCCGACGGTCTCCGAGGTCATCGACGTCGCGCTGAATTGCCTCGAAACCTCGGGGCTCAAGAAGGGAAGGAAGAATGGCAAGCCGTAAGCGTCCGCGTCCGGAAGATCCTGGGGCTCGACCGTGGCAACCCGGAGACGGTTGCTTTCCTCCGCCCGGGGCCGAGAAGTTCCAAGGTCCGCCCGTCGGCACTGAGGGGATGCCTCAAGGAGATCCTTTCCGAGACTTCGACCCCAAGTGCGCTGGGTGCAACAGGTCGCTCTACGAGCCGCCGATGGCCTTGGGGGCGGCACCCTCGACTCTCCCCATGTGGTCCGCGGCTGCCGGCGCTGCAATCGGTGCGGTGCTGGGCTACGTCATCGCCGACGATCCGTCGTTCCTTCAGGGACAGATCCGCGCCTGGAAGCAGGTCATCGACAGCGGCGCGCTCAAGGCGATCGTGGACGAATCGTCTGGCAGGCCCGTTCGCGCCAAGCACGTCGGCAAACCGGTGAAGCGAAAGTCCAAGCCCAAGCGTTCCAAGCAATCGGAGAACGTGCAATGACCCAGACCATCCCCGTCGAACGCGAGCAGCCCACCCTCACGCTCGAGGAAGAGATCCTGTCGCAGGCGGGTCTCTTGGATCTCGAGGACGACAACGGCAACTTTCTCGACGGAGAAGAGAAGACCTCAGCTCTCGTCGTCGCTCGCGAAGAACTCCAGGAGCTACCGGGCCGCGTGTCCAAGATGGACTTCACCGGCCATCAGGTCTGGAACGTCGGCCAGGATCTGCCGATCAACAAGTCCCTGAAGATCGCGTTCATGTTCGCAACCCAAAGGGAAGACCTCGCGGTCGCGTACTGCCTGGGCGACGTCCGGGCCTATGCCGAACCGAAACAGTCGTTGCCGGGCGATTCCTTCACCCGCATCACGATCAACCGCGCCTCTCCGGCCGTTCTGCACGAGCCTCTGACCCGCGACGCGTACGCCGCTGCCGTTGCTGCCGAAATCGAGCATCTCCTTTCACTGGAAGAAGAGGAGGGCACCGAATGCGAGACATGCGGCGCAGAAAATCCCCTCGAGAACATCTGCTGCGGGCAGTGCGGTGCGAAATTGCCGGACGACGAGCCTGAAGATCCTGCCACCGCGCCGTCCTGAGGGTTTGCTAGGCTAGCAGAGCCTTCCCTCTCCACGGAGCCGCCATGCCGAACAGCCTCGTCACCATCAACACGCAGAGCCCCATCCTCGCGACGCCCATCGCCAAGGCGGTCACGGACATGACCAACCTCGTGTTGGACCCGTTCCTGACCCTGGCTTATTTCTGGGGTCTGATCCCGACTTCCTACATCGTCTCTTCTGGGGGCGGGCTCGTGACGACGACCCTGGCGTTGGCGATGGTCCCGCTGTCCACCGCGACAGCGACGGCTGCTTTGATCGGAGGGTCCGCTGCAGCTCCGGTCAAGGCCATTACGGTGACAGGAGCTGGGGGGCAGTACGCCCGTCCGCCGGTGGTAACGTTGACCTCCACCCTACCTCCTCTCCAACCGGCCCTCGCGCATGCGAAGATGCAGGTCAGCGGCGTCTACGTCGCAGCGGGTGGGAGCGCTTATACGGGCGCCACGATCGCAACCTTTTCCGGAGGGTCGTTGGCTCCTGGAGGAACGCCCGCCGTTGCCGGAGCTGTTACCGTTATGGCCGGCGCAGTTACTGCCGTCGCCGTCGCTACCCCCGGTGGGCCCTACGACATCCCTCCCGTTTGTGTAATTTCGGACACAGGTGGCGGCACCGGAGCTATGGGATTTGCCGGATTGAGCGTCGCGAGCATAGTTCTGGACTTCGCAGGTGTGGGTTACTCTGCAGCGCCGACGGTCGTCATCGCGCCCCTCTTCAAGCAGATGTGCCCGGATAGCGCAGGGAACGCAAACCAGGCCGCGACGATGAAGGGCCTTTTGGTGCAGGCGCAGCAGATGACGTTGAAGAGTCCGACGATGGACACCATCGTGATCTCTTGATGGAGGAAGCATGGTGGACGAGCTCGATCCGGATTTGGAAGCCTTGTTGAGGGAGGAGGCGCAGCCGGCGCAAGCCAACGGACAGCCGCGTCCGGCCACGACGACGACCGCCGCTCCTTCCGGAAGACCTAAGCATCGGCGACCCAACCGGCGCGGGCCAGCTCCGATCGGAACCGCTTCTGGAATCCCCGGAGTACCACCGGGCGGCGCGCCTCCGGCGGCGCCTACTGCCGCTGCAGAACCTGCGCCCGCCGCTACCTTTCAACCGTCGCCTACGGACGCCAAGAACGCCCTGGTCGTCTGGCCCCGCATTCTCGAGGAACAAGCGGCTCTCGGCATCCCCGCCGACCAGATTGGCATCAACGTCAAACGCTACACCGTCGGCCCTCAGAAGCGTGAGGCGATGACGATGGCGCCGCTCGACGGATCGCTCGTCTGCGGCGGCGACGGTCAGAGCCCGGCCGAAGCCTTGTATGACTGGATCGTCAACTATTATCATTTGACGTACACGAACCCCGCGATGTACCAGCTCACCTTCTTCTACAGGCTGGGCCACCGTGGCGCGATCCCGGGCGTGGCGGAACTCACGTTGGACTCGCCGGAAGTCATTCGACGGCAGCTCGAGGCCGCCGATCAGGTGAGGGCACGAAGGGCCGCACCGACGGGTTACGCGCCGCCGGCAAGGACGCCGTACGGGTTTCCGATCGGTGCGCCGCCCACGGCGTCGTCGACGGGCGCCTCTCAAAAGGAAATCGATCTCCTTCGCCAACTCGCCGGAGAGAGCGGCTACTACCGGGGCCTCTTGGAGCAGCGTGAAAAGGGGCTCGATCCGCAAGCGGCTCCTCCCGCCCCGCCGATGCCCCCCGTCCGTGATCCTCGCCTGCCGCCGCCCGGCCTCTCCGAGGAAGAATGGGACGAAATCCAAGCGCGTCGCCAAGCCAAGACCACGGGCCCTGCGGTCGTTCAAGCTCTCACGGCGATGGGTTTCACTCCCGCCTTTTTGCAGTCGCTCGTCGGCGTCGTCCAGAAGAGCCAGGTTCCTGCTCCTCCACAAGCCTCGCCGGACCCGTTCGAACCCTTCAAAAACGCGATTGGCGTCATGAAGGCCTATCGAGAGTTTCAATCGCAGGTAGTCGGGATGGCACCCGAGGTTGCGGGGGCTCTCGGAGAGGCCGTCGCTGCAGCCGCCGAGGAAGATCCGACGATGATGAAGCCCGTCGCGGGCGGCATGGTGAAGTTCCCCGGCACCGAGGTCCCGATGTCCTACGGTCCTAAGCTCGATGACGAGTCCTGGGCCGAATATTTCATCCGCTGGGGGACTCACAACCCCGGCGCGATGGCGAAGGTCATGGAGAAGGTCGCGGGGGTGCTTGACCCCAAAGCGTTCTCGGAGCTGATGTCGGCGTTCGCCAAGAAGATGTCCGGAGCCCCTCCTACGGCTCCTCAGCCCTCCGCTCCCACCTCGGCGCCCCAGGCTCCGGGCGTTCCGCCGCCTCCTACGTTGGGTTGGGCCCCTCGAGAGTAGAGTAGTTACGATAGGTTAGAAGAGAGCTTGACGTTGAGGCTTCTCTTCGATAGCCGCGCTTGAGCCATTCGCGTACCTTTCTCCCTGACGGGCGTCGAGCCCCTCCGGAGGAGAAATCCCAATGCGTCCGATGGCTCACGTCACGCGCTCCCTCAAAGAGGCTCGTCGGTACAGTCGACGACTCAATCCACAAGGGGCTTGGTACGAGGCCGGCGCCGCTGCGCTCCCATGGCTTCTTGGAGCGGGCGCGGTCGTTGGGGTGGGAGCCCTAATCTACCAGGGGAGCCAAGCCAAAGCGGCAACGCCTCCGACGACTCCGTCAACGCCTGGCCCGTCCAGCTCGACGACCACGACCACGACGACCTCTCCGAGCCCGACGAGCCCGACGAGTCCTTCTCCCTCGCCAAGTCCGTCGCCGTCGCCGCCGAGCCCTACCCCGTCAACTCTGACCTGGCCATCCGGCGCCGTTCCCTGGAACCCGCCCTGGTCCCTGCCCTCTGCACCCTCAACTCCGACTGCCGCGCTCACGGACCCGAAGTGGATCATGCTCGCACAGGCGGCGCTCCTTCAAATCGCAGCGAACGGAAGCCCGACCGTGCCTTACACCGGAGCGGTCGACGGTGCTGAGAGCGCTGGCTTCACCGCCGCGATCGTTGACGCACAAAAGACCATCCAGCAAGAGGTTTCCCAGTCCGTCCTGACCGGGACGTCGCCTCACATGGACGGCACGCTCGACATGAAGACGCTCGCCGTTCTTCTAATGACAGCGCTAGGCATGGCCGCGTCGAAGGGTTCGGTCACTTACAGCGCTGTTGATGACTCGGGGATGATCACGATCGCGAGCAACGCCATCTCGAATCTTCTCGCAGCGGCCGCAAACGTCAACTTGAACATTCAAAACCCGGCGACCTATCAAAGTTTGGTCCAGGGGGTTCTGTCGAACTACAACTCGAGCCCAGCGGGAACCCTTCAAGCGATCCAGACGATCGAGGGTAACTTCGCAACGCTTACGGCAGGAACGGCAGGAGCGAACCTCTTCAAGCCGACGGCCGACGCGGCGCTTTACGCGGCGGGGAAGGTCCCGTTCCCGGCGTGGGCGTTCATTACTGCCGCGGGGGCCTAAGTGGCTGACGACGCCATCTCTGCGCAGTTCAAGGCCGACGTCCAGACTCGGCTCTCTAACCTATCGGCCGATGCGCAGGCGAAGATTCTGGAAAAAACCGGGGTCGATACGACGCAGCAGAGCGTCGCCAAGGGTGCGTCGAGCGCGGTCGGTTTGATCAAGGGCGGCTACGATCCGAACAATTCAAACGACAACGCGAACCTCGTCCATGTCATCGCGGGTGGGCTCTGCCTAGTCCCAGCCGTGGGGCCGGTTCTTGGTGCAGCAGTGGAGACGCTTTGGGTGGTAGGCAACGCCATCGCATGCCCCATCACCGATGCGTTCGCGAGCGTAGGTATCGGATCTCCTTGTGGGGCGGGGTGTAAATCGACCGGCAATTGGACTGCCGCGAGTATTCTTGCCGCTAACGCAGGCGCCGTCCCGGCGATGCCCAGGGGGTCGTTCGCGCAGCTTGCAGTCGGTGCGCTTGCGACCTACGCCGCCCAAGCCGCCAACTGCAAGGGCGGTATTCCGCCGGGGCTCATCGTCGATGCCGTGGTGCAGATGTGGAACCAAACCCACGCGGGGCCAGCGGTTGCTTACCTAGTCCCACCGCTTGCGGTTCTTCCGGGAAGCCTAACAGGAACGCCGACGCTTCTCGTCACGTGGGGTTCGACAAGCGGATCGACTCCCGCGGGACAAGCGGGCAAGGATCCGTGGGCGTTCTACGGCTTCGGCCCCGCGGCTCTGGCGCAACCATACGCCAGCGTCGGGAATGTTGCCGACGACTCGACGTGGGGCTTCGCGACGCCGTTTACGACAGCGCCGGCTCCGCCCGGGATGGTCGCGACCTCGCCTCGGATCGTGATGGTCAACTCGGGAGCGGTCATCCCAAGAACGACGGTCGTCGGCCACGCGTCGAGCTTGGCCCTAGGCGCCGTTGCGGGAGGCCTACTCTACGCCTACGTCACGGGCGAAGCGGTCAAGCCGGTCTTCGAGGGGGCGTTCAAGATTTTGGCGGGGTGGATCAAGGAAGCGGGCAACAAAGTGAGGAGGCTGGGTTAGGCCATGCCCCTCCGGCGCGGGAAAAGTAGATCGGTTATTTCTTCCAACATCCGCACCATGCGGAGAGAGGGCTATCCGCAGCGCGTGGCCGTGGCTGCCGCCCTTCGAAAGGCCGGCGTGAAAAAGAAGAATCCACTCCCTCGTTGGGCGCAAAATCCGCTGCTCTGGATCCTCGGCGGCGGCGCCGCAGCCTGGGGCGGCTACATGTTGTGGACGAGATCTCAGGCTGCTTCGACAGCCCCCCAGATTCCTGCCTCGTCCCCAACGGCGTCCGTCCAGGTCCAGATCTCTACGTTAGAGGCTCAAGTGGCGGCTCTTCAAGTCGCCTACTCTCTTAGCCACGACGCATCAACGCTGCAGCAGATCCAAGCCCTGCAAGCGCAGATCAAGGCCCTTGGAGGTTGAGAGACTCGCGGCGGATCCGGAGATCCTTCTACTGAGAGACTTCGTCTCGCCAGGAGAAGTGCGGCATCTGCTCGGGAAGGCGGAGGGGCAGTTTCGGGACAGCCGGGTGGTGTGCGAGAAAAAAGAAGGGTGCATTTCGGACTACCGAACCTCCGCGAGTGCGTTCATTGCGTCTGATTCCATCGTTGCCTCTATCGCGTCGAGGGCTAAGCGCTTCGCCGGCCTGCCCTACTCGGAGGATCTCCAGGTCGTACGCTATTTCGAAGGCCAGGAGTTCAAGCCGCACCTCGACGCGTTCGATTTGACGACCCTGGGGGGACGAACGGAACTCGAACGGTTCCAGGGCCGACAAAGGGATGCGACCTTCCTCATTTATTTGGGCGGGCCTGACAAAGGCGGTGCGACGCGGTTCACCGAGCTCGGGCTCGACGTCCCCCCGACGCCAGGCGCCGCCGTTTTCTGGCGGAACGTTCTTCCCGACGGCTCGGGGCGCGTGAACCCTCGAACGAGGCACGCGGGCATGCCGGTTTTGTCTGGGGTCAAGTATGCGGCTAACCTGTGGCTACGAGGCCAAAAGGTGATCGGAAGCTTGCCGGCAAGGACCGTTGGGACGTTGGGGAAGAGGCTCGGCTCGAGGCAAGACGCTTCGGGGCCGGTTCGCCTTGTTTCCCTGGGCTTCGTCCCTCCTTCCTCGATCCAAGTTCCGCTCCACCGAATCGGCGAGTTCCGACCCTCGCCCGAGGCCGACGCGCGACGGTTTGGGGTGAAGGTCGATCGACGCTCCTATACGGGCACGCGCCATACGCTCCAAGAGATGGCGCGGATGATCCGCGATGGATCCTCCTCTCCGGCGATGCGGCAGTTCGCCGAGGCCGTCGTTCGAAACGCGGGCGTAGCGGCGAACGTGAGGATCTCGGACCTTCGAGCGGCCGAGATCCTGCTCGAGTATGTCCGCAAAAACGTCCGGTACCGGCCCGACCCGCATCAGACCGAGTACGTTCAGAGTCCAGAGATCACGCTCTGCGTTCCCGGCGCCAGCATTTGCATTCCGGTAGGCGACTGTGACGACGAGGTCGTCGCACTAGGGGCACTCTTTGGAGCGTACGGCATCCAGGTCAAGATCATGAAGCAAACTTTCGACGCCGCTGCCGAGCAGGAGCACGTCCTGATTATTTTCAAGGACGCCGAACGAGGCGACGGTCTCGGAACCGGAGGCTCGGGACGGTGGCTGGCTGCGGACCCTACCGTCGACAAGCCCATCGGCTGGCGCGCCACCGCGCTCAAGGAGGAGATCGTGGACCCTGTCAACCCGTCAGGAGCGGGCGAAGTCCAGGCGGAATACGTCGGCGTAGGCGGTCTCGGCGCAGGAGAGCCTCTGTCTTCGGCGAGCTACCTCGCGACCCTGCAGGACATCGTCGCGGTACAGTCAACCCGCGTCGCCGTCGCCGTCGAGACCTGCAATTCGCAGACGCCGCTCGACGTGCTGACGAACGCTTCTTGGGACGTCCTTGCCCGCAGAGCCCTGACGTTCGCGTCCGGCGATGCGACCTCGACGAGCGTCGACGAGGGCAAGGCAGTTTTGGCTGCCTTGAATGCGTTTGCTCAATCCTTGGTGAAGAACGGCTGCACCGCCGGAGCCGACGTTCCTACCATCGATGCTCCCATTCCCCCTCCCGTCGAACCGGGGACGGACTGGGAAGGCCTCGCCAAGCTGGGCCTCTATACGCTCATGTTCGGCGTCGGCGCCTACGGTCTCAGTCAGGTCGTGGATCTGGTCAAGATCGCAGCGCCCGCAACGAAACACCTGTCGCCCGCTGCCGCCGAGGCCCGAAGACTGGTAGCCAGACGATGAAGAGGATCAATCCTATTGCCGAGGCCGCGCTCTACGCGGTCAGCACGACGGTCGGCATCGTCGTCGGAACGGTCATCGCGACCTACGTCGTCGAGCGAATGCGCGGCAACGCCCTGATGCCTTCGAGTTCGACTCCACCGAGCCTTCCACCTTCCACGCCATCGCAGGTCGTATGAAAGCGAAGGTTTGGAACTGGCCCGAGTTTCTCATCGGCGCCTTCGGGGTCGGGACCATCGCGGTCCTGCTCTGGCCTCGAGAGGCCACGGCGATGCCGCCGTTGGGCCCGGTCGTTGCGCAGGCGCACACGTTCGACGTCGAAATGGTGCCGGGCAAGACGATCATCCTTCGCGTTGCGGTCGGCGATACCATCAACCTCTCCGCGCCGAGCGGATGGGGACCGCCGTCGGCGAACGCGAATGTCCCTGGCTTCCTACAAATACAATCGACCGACACCTCTACGGATCTGACCTCCTTGAAGGTCATCGACGGCGGGCAGGGGCAGATCTCGATGACGGCCGGCGGCGAGACCGCGATCGTGAGCATCGAAGTCCTATGAGCAGCGCAGGAAAGGCGAAGGCCCTAGCGAAGAAGCTCGGACCGTCGAGGAAGGATGCCATTGCTTCGTTGTGGGGAACCGGCGCATCGGCTGCGTTGGCCCTCGGCGGCGCTGGCGTCGTCTATGCCTCCGGTGAACGATCGGCCAGGCCCCTGCTCGAGGGTGCGACCGGCGGCTTCGTCCTCGGCGCGTTGGCTGGCGTTAGCATCGCGGCCTTCTCCCCGAAGAACCGCAGCTTCGGCATGGGAATGGTCGGACTGGGCGGCCTGGCCGCGCTGGGAGGCCTCGCGATGACATTTCTGAATGGCGCCCCTGTCCCTTCGACAGGGAAGAATCATCAGGTCACGATGACAGAGGGAGGCAACGTGATCGTCAGGGCCCAGGCAGGCGATACGATCACGCTCCTGGCGCCGATGGGCTGGTCGGTGCCGGCGATTTCGGCCGCATCGCCGGTCGGAACGCTGGCGGTTTTTGCCTCCGACGCCGCGAGCTCCTCGGCGACGTTCAGGGCTTCCGTCAACGGTTCCGCGGATGTCACTTCCACGAGCCCAGCCGGCATTGTTGCCTCCGCTGCGATTGATGTAAGCTGAAGCATATGGCCCTGCCGCCCAAACCCGTCCTCATCGGCCGCCCGCCCTCTCCTTTGCAGGAAGGGCTTGTGTCGAGCCCTGCCCTGACCATGGGTCTGGTCGGTGCAGGCATCGGCGGCGCAGTCGGCTGGGGCATGGGCGGCGCGCTGGGCTTCTTCCTGGGGAAGAGCCTGGCGATCAAGGGGGCAATGCTCGGAGCGGCGCTCGCGGGAGCTCGAGGCGTTCACGAAGGAAGGGAACTCGGACGATGGATCAAGTCATTGAACGACCTGCAGCCCCGCTCAACCTCGCGGTTCAACCCGGGAGCGGAACGCTCGCTCGAACCCTAGGGGCGTTGTCGACGTCGACCGGATCTACGTTGACCGATGCTCTCATCGGCGGCGTCCTCGGCTACCTCGTCGCCCCGAAGCGAGAACAGGTGGCCTTCGCCGCAGGTGGAGCCGTCGCGACGGGACTCTTGGGCGTTTTTGGAATTCTGGGAACCGCCTTTGTAGGCTTCGAGCGTCGAGGGTAACCGCCGCTGGCGGGAGCGGCCGATGCGCATTCTGTACGGCCTCTGCGGCGAAGGGATGGGTCACGCCGTTCGTAGTTCGGTGGTGGTTCGGCATCTGCTGTCCCGCGGACATTCCGTGCAGCTCGCCTGTTCCGAAGGCCGAGCTCTTGGCGCCTTGAGGAGAGACTTCGGACATTTCAACGTCGTCAAGATTCCAGGCCTCCAGTCCGTCACCGTACGCGGCATCGTCCATCCCGAATTGACGTTGGCCCGGAACCTACTCGGTGGGCTTCTGACCTCTCCCGTCAACCATTTGATGGGGTGGCTTTCATTGAAGCCGTTCGACGCTGTGATCTCTGACTTCGATCCATGGACGGCGCGGCTAGCAGGTCTGACCGGCAAACCTCTGCTGGCGATCGACAACATCCATTTCTTGACGCGATGCAGCCATCCTTCGTGGATGATCGGCAAAGACCTGCATGCGGCGGCGGCGATGTTCCCCGTCGTGAGCGGGATGGTGCCTTCCGCCAGCAGGTACCTCGTGACGAGCATCGCGTCGGCACCTGTCGTCAAGGATCGGACCACGCTGCACGCTCCCATCCTCCGGCCGGAAGTTTTTGCTCTGCGCGGCGCGCCCCGTGAAAACCATTTGGTGGCTTATTTCAACGACCGCATGGACGCCGACGAAACCATCAGGGCTCTCGACGCGACGAGCGAAGACGTCCACGTCTACGGCATGGGAATCGACGGCGTCGTCGGGAAGGTCTCTATGAGGCCGATGGGCGACGCCTTCCTGCAAGACTTGGCGACGTCGAAGGGTTGCATCGGCGGCGGTGGGTTCACGTTGATGAGCGAAGCGATCTATTTGGGCGTGCCGCTCCTGTCGATCCCGATCCAGGGTCAGTTTGAGCAACGACTCAACGGCTTGTATCTAGAGGCGATGGGCTACGGAGAGACCTGTTCGCTAGGGGAGCTACGAAATCGTCTTGGGCCGTTCCTTCAACGTGGCGATGCCTACCGCAACCGGTTGAAGGGACTGAAGCACGACGGCAACGTCGGTCTATTGCGTGATGTCGACATTTTCTTGGGACCGTTGCCATGCTGCTCTTAGGGCATTTGTCTGACCTGCATCTCAAAGGCGAGCCCAATCGCCGCGCCCGCATTGTTTCGGCACTGGCTTACGCGAAAACGTTCAAGCCGGATCATCTCGTCCTGACCGGCGATCTCACGTCGTCGGGGACGATGGGTCAGATGGCAGAGCTGTCAAACGTGCTGGCTGAGACAGGCTGGACCAACGTGACGGTCATCCCGGGCAACCACGACGCGGGACACGCGTTCGACCAGGCCCTGTCGGCTGGAGGACACCTCGAGCGGTTCGAGCGCTTCTCCCGCGGGGTTGTCGACCTCGGGGAGGTCAGGATCGTCCCGCTCGACACCCGTTTCAGGAAGCGGGCTGTTGCTTTTTCGGCCCTCGGTCTGATCGGCAAGACGCAACTCGCCGGGCTTGAGTCGGTCATGGCCTCAGGCCACAAGACGACGATCATCGCGCAGCACCACGGACCGCAGTACCACCCGCTGGGGTTCTTCGACGGTCTCGTCGACCGCGGCTCCATGTTGAGCTTCTTGAAACGCCACCCGTCCGTTCATTTGCTTGCAGGGCACGATCACCGGGTTCTCGACATCGGATCGATCCACGTCGCAGCGTCGGCGGCGCATCACCTCGATCCATTGCGCCTGTATCGCGTCGGGGCTGGAGGGTTCGAGGTTGCCTACAAATCGCAAAGTCCAGGCTCGTACTTGACGTTTGGAAGGCCCCGCTGATGGTCGACTTCGTTTGCAAGGGCTACGACGTCAGCTTCAAGCTCGACAAGGGCATGGTCCATTGCCCCAAGAAGGCGGGACTCCTGCACGATCCGTCGGGATCTTCCTGGCCTAGAAACAGCGTTCTGATCGCTTCGTTTCAGCGAACCGGCCAGCTCTTGCCTGAAGAGGAAGAGACCGATGAGATCGATTCCTTCAAGGCCGGCGACCGGTCAAAGAAGGGCGTCTTGAACTTCCCGCCTCGAGATCTCTCCCAGTGGAAACGCCTGGGGCTCGTCGAGCGAATCGACTACACGCGCGTCGGAGTCTACGCCGACGACTATGAGCACCCCTTCCAGCAAGAGCGCGGATTTTGGGTCTTCAAGGAAAAGATCGAGACCGTTCTCTACCGTCGCGGTCGTGTGCACCGTCTCGAGATGCCCGAGGATGCGGAGCTGTCGTGGAGAGGTTTCATCTTCCCTTAGAGCCAGCTAGTTGAAACCTGCATCGTGAGGCCGACGTCGATCTCCGTTCCGTCGTAGAACGCTGCCGGTCGAAGTCCGAGATGAAAGGTTGGCTTGTCGATGAGTCGGCCCGTTGCGACCCAGACTTGCGCTGGAGGCGGCGCAGGAGGCGACGAGGTCAACGACAGCGCGAGGGCAATCGCCAAAGGGTTCACTGCTGTTGCTTGAATCGAGTCACAATAACAGGCCGTCTAGCCAGCGTAACCTCAACCCGTTCTACTTCCCGCTTTCGCTTTGGCTTAGGTTGAAATGGAGATGCGGCTCCTAGTTTTGCGGCACGAAGTAACGACGCGAGAACGACAGGGCACTTTTTTGATTTTATATGACCTGGTTGTCGACAGACCGAGCACAGTCGAGGCTTTGGCGGCTTCGGCTCTAGCGTCATGGTTATCAGGCTGTCTAGCTCCGCATCCGTTGCGTTTCTCTTACGGCCACCTTTCGTAGACAGCCGACCGATTTGCTTCTTCATTTCAACTCGAGTAGCCAGCGGTGCGCCAATGCAAGCCAACGCCAACTTTGCATGCTCGTGCTTGATTTTCAGATGCGGGAGCAACTGCTTCAGGATGTGAGCGCCAGCTACACCTTGAATGTCCCATACAAACATTTGTCGGCGTGCCAGCTTGCTCGCGAATGTGTCGTCTCCAACCGTGCATACGCTAACGCTCCCGCCGCACGTTTCTCGCGCCCAATCAAGCACCGGCCGATACGAGTTGTAGGCGCGCACGATCGTCCATCCAATTTTGTTCCAGTAGGCTCGAGAGAAACCGATTGTGATCGTCCCCTCGCCATCCACAAGACCTGCGAGGTACGCAGCGTCGAGCGGAGCTAAGTCTTTGAGTACAACCGGATGTCTGGGCATAGTTCTACAAAGTCTACCGCTGGCGCTAAGGAGACCCAGTGGGTAGGATTTGACCCTGGAACAATGCGCCGAGTGGACTACCTATCGGTCATGTCGCAGTCGCGTAGCGGCAAGAGTGCCGCGAGTCCTATCGCAACGACAAGCCCAACGAGTTCCAGCAGTTACGAGCGAAAGCGTCGGAAGAGTAAGAGGGGTAGTAGAAGGTCGTCTGGAGGGGGCAGGTCAAAAAAGACTCGGGCGAACTTGACCCACCCCCACGGTTCTGCTGTCCTGAACCCAGCGCAACGACACCGAACGGCGAAGAGAGGACTCCCCAGGGAGACCCGTCGCATGGCTACTGCCAATCCCATCACGCGTAGGGCCGCGAAAAAGCGCGCCAGGAAAGCTGCTGCCACTCGCGCGCGAAAGCGTGCTGTCCGGAGCGCCGCCGCGCGCAAGGCCGCTCGCACCAGGAAGCGCAAGCACGGCGGTGGCAAGCGCAAGGCTCACAAGCGCGGGAAGCGCAAGAGCCATCGGAAGTCCCCGAAGCGAGTTCGCGCCGGTCGAAAGGCCGCGAGAACGCGCAAGGCGCGCCACGGTCAGCTGACCAAGCGCGAGCGCGAGGAGCACGCGCTGCTCGGACCCGGGGGCGGGCACGGCGAGGAGCGTCGTCGCAGCCGTCGGCGCCGGAAGAAGAACCCCGTCGCCGCCGAGGCCCCGCGTCGCCGGAAGCGCAAGAGCCACAAGCGCAAGAGTCGCAAGAGCCCCTCGCGGCGCCGATCGAAGCGGTCCTACCGTCGGAAGCGCCCCGGTCATCGGAAGCACGCCGTCAAGAGCCACCTGCGCCGCCAGAAGGGTCGTCGTCGCAAGGTCCGCGTCAAGCGCCACATGAGCCACGAGGAGGCCAAGCGCCCCCGCCGCCGTCGCCACAAGCGTCGTCGGAACCCCATCAAGCACCGCCGCCATCACGCCCGCCGCAGGAACCCGATCTCCGGCGTGTGGGAAATGCTCGGTGCCGTCGGTGGCGTCGCGCTCGGCTACATCGTCGCGTCCGGCGCGGATCGTTTCGTCGTCAGCCACGACTTGACCGCCGATGCCACGACCAAGGCGCTCATGGATACGCCCCCCGCGGGCGGCATCTACAACTCCGAGTCCATGATGCTCCCGATCTGGAGCTCGTGGCAGCGGTTGGGCGTCGCAGCCCTCGCGGTTGCCGCTCCTCTCGGAGCGGCTTCAGTGGTCAGGAATGCCGGCTGGAAGTCCTTCTTCCAGCTCGCCGGGTTCGCGGCTCTCGCCCGCACCGTGGGCAAGGCTGCGGACGACGGAATGGCCATCCTGGCCGCCACCGCCGTCAGCTCCGGCAATGCTGCCGCTCCGATGCTCGTTCGCCTGTATGCGCCCGAGCTTGCCGCGGTCACGGCCGTCTCCTCGCTCACCGCCAAGGGAGCGGCTCCGGCCGGGACCTTCGCGGGTCTCCCGGCAGGCGCTCCTGCGGGTGCGACCTTCTCGCCGCCCGTCCTCGACGCCAACGGGCGCGCGAGCTGTCCGGACGGAACGGTCGCAACCGAGGCGGGCTGCATGTCGACCCACCACATCCCGCTCCATCTGGGGCCGCCGCCGGGCGGAGCGACGTCGCCGGAGCCCTCTCCGACGACCACCAGTCCGCTTCCTCCGATCCCGGCGCCCGTTCCTTCGCCGAGCCCCTCTCCGCCCATGGTGACTCCGCCTTCGACGTCGACGGCGCCTTCACCGCAAGCACCGGTCCCCGCCCCCACGAGCCCCATCACCAGCCCCTGGAACCCGCTGATGAACTGCCCTGACAACGAGGGCTGCGAGGACGGCTTCGGCCGAGCCAACTGATCTCCAACCAACCAACTTCCCACCGATGACGAGGGCCTGACGGAGCCGTCAAGCTGACCACCCTCAAGAAAGAGAAATCGCCATGACCCAGAAGCAGTGCGTGTTCAACCCCATCGAGATCGACCGTGACGTCCCCGTGCGCAAGCTCGGAATGGGCGCGATGCCAGGCAACGGCGCATCGAAGCAGGACAAGGTCAACAAGTTGATCGGGTTCATCCGCGACGCGCAGAAGTGCCCGTCGTACAACCTGCCCGTCATCGACAACGTGACCATCCACTACGATGGGCCCCTCACGGACAACGCGATCACCACGAGCTTCGGCAACATCATCAACCCGCTCGGGGCGAACCCCGAGACGCCGCCCCCGGGCGCCGTCCAGGTCGACACGACCTTTGCCGAGCCGGGCAAGTTCCAGACGTTCAACCTGATCTGCGGGATCCAGTGGCGCCTCGATTTCGAGCCCCTGTCGTTCACGGTTCTCGGCAACTCGTGGACTCCGGCGAACATCGCGGTGGCGGCGGCCTCCCCGGTCTCCCCCTCGGACTTCAACTCGGTCCAGGACATCGTGACCGGCGCGGCCGGCGCGCTGAGCCCCCTCGGTCTCGTGACCGGTGAGACCATGGTCCAGGCGGCCCTCGCGTGGGGCTGGTGGTCGGAGCTCGCCGGGTACTACATGGCGCGCGGCTACAACCTGCAGTGGCAGTGGGGCAACCGCCAGCTGATCCTGAACGATCAGCTCCGGTACACGGCGTTCACCCCGAGCAATGCGATGGACGGAAGCGCGTCGAACTCGAACGTCGATGCGAACTTCTTCGTTCGTCGGTCGAACACCTACTACCAGAACAACCTGGCCAGCCCGAGCATCTTCCTCACCGCCGACCGCAGCCGAATCGGCAACATGACGCTGACCACGGCCGGCTCCAGCGTGTTCCGCCCCGACCGCTCCAACGAGTTCGTCGGTGCAACCTTCGGCGGCGTGGCCCTGCGGCAGTACCTCAAGGGCAACGGCGAGTTCCGCCGCCTGAGCGCCCCCTTCTTGATGGGCCCCGGGGTGCCGATCGGCCTCAAGGCCGTGCAGAGCAACACCGACGACTCGACCCTGATGCGCAACTACCTGTCGTGGACCAACGGGTTCGGCGGCGTCGCTCCGGCGAACTTCACGCCGTCCACGGCGGTCGCGACGGGCTCTTCGATTGCCGGCACCGCCGGCACGACCGGCGCCGAGCCCTCGCTCGACACCCCGGTGGCTGCCGTCAGCCAGCGCCTCAACGGAAACCGCGTCGAGTACAAGGGCGGCGCGTGGAAGCTCACGATCGCCTTCAAGGGGTTCGAGCTCACGCCGGACCAGGCGGCTCTCGTGGCCAACGCCCCGGACATCCAGACGACGATCCAGAGCGAGTGCGGGTGCGCCTGCAAGACCTGATCGAAACGCCCTTCTAGGGCCAGACGGAAAGGAGGCCGCGTCCCCTCACAAAGGCGGCGCGGCCTTCGTTCTTTTGAGAGGACTACCAAGATGCTGATCGGACAGTGGGACATGAACAAGCCGCTGGGCGGAGTCGCAAACTCCGGTCTGGATTGGCGTACCGCGGACCTCAAAACCGTAGCGCTCTCCCTGTCCCCGCAAGTCGCCGCCGTGAGGGCGATGGGGCGGCAGTGGGGGCCGTTCATCCAGGGCATCACCGCGCAGTTCACCAATGCAACGGACACGATCGGGCCCTTCAGCCTGGGTTCGAACGTCGGCGGGTCGCAGGTGAACTCCGAGGCTCGATTGTCCATGGTCAGCGTGGTCGACCAGATCGTCCTCCACGTCGACGCGCCCAACCTCAACTTGGGCAACGCCCTGAAACCGTTCATCGACTTCTTCTTCGCTCGGCAGACCGGCGTCCAGGCGACGATGATCGTCGA
>Ga0210400_10001388_pt1 | contig 24134 bp, 27 predicted proteins | sample IncBWH26MmetaG_FD_155456 | JGI IMG/M metagenome (GOLD analysis project Ga0210400, IMG submission 155456) | Forest soil microbial communities from Barre Woods Harvard Forest LTER site, Petersham, Massachusetts, United States - Inc-BW-H-26-M | ecosystem: Environmental > Terrestrial > Soil >...
CAGGATTCTACCCGATCTTCGAGGAAGCCAATATCGGTGAGCCAATAGAGCGGCCGGTGCTCCTCTCGATCATGAGGGTGATCGCCGCTACTCCTATCGACCGGACGGAACTAAAGGGCCGATATTGTCAGGGAACAGCTGCTGGTGAGCAGTTAAAGGTCCTGTCTGCGATAGCAGCCAGTCAACCAAAGCGCGCCTCTTGGAGTGCCGCATCACGGTTGGTCCAACGGCAGACCGGAAAGAGCCGCACCTTTCTTTACCAGGCGCGCAGTACGTTTATGCCGGTAATCCACCTGTGGGCCGCCTTTGCATTGCGCGGTAGCCAGATCGGTGGTGACAAGGCTTGTGGCTACACCGCTCTCGACGACGTCAACGTTTTCGTCACCGAGGCAATGGCCCTCTATCAGTGGGGCAGGTCTTTCAAGCTCGACCGAAAGAAGGCCGAGCCGACCCTGGATCGCAATAAGATTGATTTCTGGGTCCCGCCACTGGACTGGTCGCCACCCACGCCTGGGTCTCAGTGGCCACGGGACGGCCGGCTCCGGATCCCAACGCTTTCCGACGAATGGCTCCGTCGGGTAGGAACGAAGCGAGTGAGACGAAACTTAAAAAAATCTGTCCACGTCGCTTCGGACAAATAGAACAAGGGATTCCCAGCCCCATACTCGTGACGAGCACCAAAGCGGTGCCCCGAGATAGGGGAGCGTATGCAGGTATCGGATTTTTTTGCCGCGCCGGTGGCGCGCGCACCGACGTGCGCTGAGCTTTTTAAGGGCCGGCAAAATTGGGGCGTGTGCGGCAGCCTGCCGATGCTGCGCCCCGTGGCGCCACAGGCTATATCCTCGCTATCTGTAATCGACGGCGTGCACCTCAATCGGTTGGCCAGAGGCAGCCGCCTCGGTTTGGGCCGGCAAAACATCTTGGGTGCGGACGCCTTAGGCGGATTGGCGCGATGATCCGCCGCGACCGTTCCACACTCGTCGGCCGCGCCACCCGCCGGCTCCCTCGCCCGATCCAAAAAGGCGCAGCAGCGCGCCCGACGGCACCCAGTCCTGGCAGTCCTATCGCGCTGCCAACGCGAGGGCTGACGGACAAAATTATCTGGCGTCCGGTTGCTGAGCTGAAGGCCTTCGGGAACAACCCTCGGAAGCATCCCGAGGCTCAGATCGCCCGCCTGATGCGAAATATCCGCAGGATTTGGACCAACCCGATCCTGGTCGATGAAGCCAGCACCATCCTCGCCGGCCATGGCCGTCTCGAGGCCGCCAAGCGGCTCGGGCGGTCCGAGGTCCCAACGCTGACGATCGCAGGGCTCACCGAGGCCGAAAAGCGGGCCGTGGTCATCAGCGACAATCGCTTGCCGGAACAGGCGGTGTGGGATTTTCAGCTGTTGCAGGATCACTTCGCGGAGCTAATCAGAGTCGATTTTGATGTCGAGTTGACCGGCTTCTCGACCGGAGAAGTGGACCTGATGCTCGACGGGAGGGCGCCGCCGCCGGCGAACGATCCCGCCGATGATTTGACCGGCTTGCAGCCACAGGGCCCGGCCATCAGTCAACTCGGCGATGTCTGGGAGCTTGGGCGACACCGGCTGGTCTGCGGCGACGCGTTGCAGAGTAGCTCGTACAAGTTGCTGCTGGGCGGCGAGACCGCGCAGATGGTGGTAAGCGACCCTCCCTACAATGTGCCGATCGCCGGGCACACGATGGGCCGGGGCAGGGTACGGCACCGGGAGTTCAAGATGGCCTCCGGCGAGATGTCCGAGGCCGCCTTTACCGCCTTCCTCGAGAGTTTCATTCGCCAGGTCATCGCCCATAGCGGGGACGGGTCGATCCACTACTTGTTCATCGACTGGCGGCATCTGCCTGAGTTGCTGACTGCCGCTCGGCCGCAATACGCCGAGTGGAAGAACCTTTTGGTCTGGAACAAGACTAACGCCGGCCAAGGTAGCTTCTACCGCTCCAAGCACGAGCTGATCGCCTTATTCAAGAACGGCACGGCTCCCCACATCAACAATTTCGGGCTGGGGGCGCAGGGCCGATACCGTTCCAACGTGCTGGACTACCCCGGGGTCAACTCTCTGCATCCCGCCAGACGGGGCGATCTCGAACTTCACCCAACCGTCAAGCCTGTGGCTCTAATTGCCGACCTGATCCGGGACTGCAGCCGCCGCAACGGCATCATCCTCGATCCATTCTGCGGCAGCGGTACTATTCTCCTGGCAGCCGAGCGCACTGGACGCGTGGCTCGTGCGATCGAGCTGGATCCGCTTTATGTCGACGTCGCTGTTCGTCGCTGGGAGCAACTCACCAATATCCCGGCGCGGCATGCCGGACGCCACCTCACCTTTGCCGAAGTCACCGCCCAGCCGGGAATCAGCTATTCCAGTCCTGGCGGCACTCCGCGCAAGGTTACCGGCGCAAGGCGGCCTGCAAGGCGATGACCAGATCGTCTGGAGTGGGGTACGGCAAGCCGCCCGAGGCGACCCGGTTCAAGCCTGGGAAATCGGGCAATCCAAAGGGTCGTCCGAAGGGCAGCCTCAACCTGGCGACCGATCTCTCGGCCGAATTGGGCGAGCAGATCACCGTCCGCGAGGGTGGTCGACAGCATCGGATCAGCAAGCAGCGTGCGCTCGTCAAATCCCTGATGGCCAAAGCCCTGCAAGGCGATGTCCGAGCCACAACAGCCGTGCTGGCGCTTTACGCGCGCGTCATATCCGAACCCGAAGACGAAGGCCGACCGATCGAGGAGGACGAGCTGCTGATCATCCGCCGTTTCGGGCCACGACTCCTCAAGTCCCTTGGCAAGAAAGGAACCCGACGTGAAGATTGATCGCACACTCGCCGATGCCTTTTACCGGACCCATTTCGGTGCCTTTACCTACAGGGCTTTCGAGTCCCTCAACCCCGGCAAGCGCCTGATCCCGAACTGGCACATCGATACCATCTGCTTCCAAATCCAGCAGATGGTCTCTGGAGAGACCCGGAGCCGGCTTGTCCTGAACTTGCCGCCGCGTAGCCTCAAATCCTTTATCGTGTCGGTCGCTCTCCCAGCCTGGTTGCTTGGCCGCGCTCCGAGCAGCCGGATCATCTGCGCCAGCTATTCCGACGAGCTTTCGACCAAGTTCTCTCGCGACTGCCGGGCGCTGCTGGAGACGCCGTTTTACAAGCGCGTCTTTCCGCAAACGAGGTTGAACCCGAAGAAAGCCTCCGAGGTCGAGTTCGAGACCACACGCCGGGGGTATCGTCTGGCGACATCGGTAGGTGGAACGCTTACCGGTCGCGGTGGCGGGGTGCTGATCGTCGACGATCCGATCAAGGCAAACGATGCGGAGGCGGAAGTCGCCCGCCGCGCCGCGATTGATTGGTTACGCAACACTGCGCTCAGCCGGCTCGACGATCCTGCGCAGAGCTTTATCGCGATCGCCATGCAGCGCCTCCACGTCGATGACCCCTCCGGTATCTTGATCGAGCAGGGCTGGCCGAGCCTGGTCATCCCCGCCATCGCCGTCGAACCGATGGACTACCGGATCAGCGAGGATGAGACTTACCATCGACCTGCCGGGCAATTGCTACAGCCGGGGCGAGACAATCCCGAGGCAATCGAGGAGTTGAAGACGGAAATCGGCAGCCGGATTTTTGCTGCCCAGTACCAGCAGAACCCGACGCCTGCTGACGGCAACATGATCAAGCGGGCTTGGCTCGGGCGTTACGATACCGTTCCCGACCGCAAAAGTTTCCATCGCGTCTTGCTGAGCTGTGATCCCGCTGGCAAAGCCGGCGCCCACAATGATTACACCGCGATCGCCGTGGTCGGGATCCAGGACAAGGCCCTCCATGTTCTCCAAGTCAGCCGCGGGCACTGGACGGTCATGCAGATGCGCGAGCAGATCCTCGCGCTCGTGCCGCAATGGCAGGTTGATTTCGTCGTCGTCGAGGACACCAGCAGCGGCATGGGGCTGCTTCAGCTTCTGAAAGAGGATCCCCATCTCGATGTCGCCGGGCGCAGGCCGGATGCCGACAAAGAGACTCGCATTCGGCGGCAACAGGGCCGCTTCGAAGCCGGGCGCATCCTGCTGCCGAACGAAGCGCCGTGGCTAGCCGATTTCGAAGGGGAGCTGCTGGGCTTCCCTTATGGCAGATATGATGACCAGGTCGACGCATTGCTGCTGGTCCTCGAATGGTTTGCCGCGAACGAGCAGTACATCCAGCCCATCATCTTTTGTCCGCCCGCACTGATCACCCGGGAAGACGATCCCTGGCCCTGGCCAAGGGAACCTTGGCCTGTCGACTGGTCGCCGCCGCCAGGGTTCTGAGTTTCGACCGGCACCCGGCTATCTCGGCGCTCGCCCGGATACTGCTACCCTGTTAGCCCAGGCTTGTTTCCCTGCTGCGCGCAACAAATTCCCTGTTCTGTCGAGTAGGGAATTTGGGCGTCACGGCCATGATTCGGCTCGGTTTCCGCGCATCAGTTTCCGGCTCCAGAGGCCCAAATCGAGAAAATTCCCTGTTAATTTCCCTGTTAGCAGGGAACTCTGGGCGGAGACGGGTTCGCTCGAGACTGCCTCCTCCGCTACCTCAGTGACTGATTTTGCATTATTTTTGGTTTCGGCGCTCAGGATTCGAAATCGCCGGCCTTTTGCGGCGCTTCGCGCCGATGCCGATCGGCACACCCTCTGGAGAGACGGTTTTCGGACGCCCGCGGTCGGCGAAACCGGCGTATTGTCTCTTTTGGCCAATGATGTAGTGGAGTAGCAAAACTGATGCGGCCCTCGTGCGGGGGGAGTCGCATCGTTTTTGTTGCCCGATCAGGCGAAGCCGAGCGCCTGGCGCTGCTCAGGCCAGCCGAGCGGCAGTCCGGAGTAGGTGACCAGCTTCTGCGCCGTGAAGCCGCCTGGTTGCCGGCCCTCGAGGATGGCGCGCGTGATATTGGGAGCGAGAAACGTCAGGCGCAGCAACAACGCCACATAGGACGGGCTGAGCTTTTCCCGCATCGCCAGGTCGGCGATGCGAGCGCCGGGGCTGCCGCGAAGCTTCTCCTTCAAGCGATGCGCGCGAACCAGCAGTTTGATCAGCTTGGGATCCGGCCTGCCGGACATCCCTGGCCTCATGGCCGCATCGATGACGAGGCGCTTGCCTTGGCCAATTCGGCACAGCCGTGTTGGAAACGACAGCAGCAGCGGATGGTCATGCTGCAAGGCGGCCGCTGATGTCTCGGTCGGCTCGTCTCGCAGGAAGGCGTACAGCCCTCTTCCCGAAATCTCGATGTCGATGCGCTCGCTCTGAATGGTGATGCACCGGCACAGCATCGCGACGGCCGGGCGCGACTGCGTAACGGGGAGTTCTGGCCAGGACGCTGCGACCTCGCCGGCGCGCATCAGGATCTGCTGCTGGTCGCCGGCGGTCTCGACATAGGCGCCGAGCGCCTCGGCGAGCCGCCCGGGGTCGGCGATCAGCTCGCCGATCCTAGACAGTACGATCCGCTCGATCTCTGCGGCGGCGATGCGAAGCCCCTCAGGTGCCGCCTCGCGGGTTTGGCAGATCAGCGGCTGCGAAACGTAATAGCGGTAGCGCATCCCGTTTTTGACCGCGTGGCTCGGGATCATGCGATGCCCCTGGCCGTCATACAGCAATCCCGCGAGCAGGCTGGGGCTTAGCATTCTTTCTCCCGTCGCGCGCTCGACAGCGTTGGCGGCCAGCTTCGCCTGTACCTCCTCCCACAGACCCTCATCGATGATCGGCTCGTGTTCCCCGGAATAATGCTGATCCTTGTGGACGATCTCACCGCGATAGATCCGGTTGCGCAGCATCGTATAGAGGGCGCCGCACGCCAGGGGCTTGCCGCCCCAGCGGCGGCCCATTGTGCTGATCCAGGATTTGCTGCGAATTCTTGCGGCGTTGAGGTCCTGCTGCAATAGCCGCACCGAGCCGAGCGCGGCGTAGCGGCGGAAGATGTGCTGCACCGTCTCGGCTTCGGAGGGGATCACGATTAGCTTGTGGTCGCGGCACTGGTAGCCGAGGGGCGGCACACCGCCCATCCACATGCCCTTCTTCTTCGAGGCGGCGATCTTGTCGCGGATCCGCTCCCCGGTGACTTCGCGCTCGAACTGGGCAAACGATAACAGCACGTTCAGGGTCAGGCGGCCCATCGAGGTCGTCGTGTTGAATTGCTGCGTCACCGACACGAACGACACGCCTTTCGCATCGAAGATCTCGACGATCTTCGCGAAGTCCGCCAGCGAGCGGGTCAGCCGGTCGACTTTGTAGCAGACGACGATATCGACTCGGCCCGACTGGATGTCGGCGAGAAGCTGTTGTAGGGCAGGGCGGTCCATCGTCGCGCCCGATAGCCCGCCATCATCATAAGCCTGCGTGAGGCAGGTCCAGCCTTCGTGGCGCTGGCTACTGATATAGGCCTCGCAGGCCTCGCGCTGGGCATGCAGCGAATTGAATTCCTGTTCGAGCCCCTCCTCGGAGGATTTGCGGGTGTAGATGGCACAGCGCCGTCGATGCCCGCCGTGGAGCGAAGCCTGCTTATCCATGTTTGGCTCCCGTCGGATCAGCCGATTGCACAGCGGCTTTTCGCAGGCCGAAGAAGCGCGGTCCGGACCAATGCGAGCCGGTGATCCGCCGGGCTATCTGAGTCAGAGATTGGTGACGCTCGCCTGCGTACTCGAAGCCGTCATCAAGCACGATGACGGTGTGCGTCTTTCCTCCCCATTCGCGCAGCAGCCGCGTGCCAGGCTTGAGCAAAGGAACCGAGGCAAGCGCCGCGGCTCCGTTCGCCTCGATTTCTTCTGCAAACGCGCGCAGCCGCCGTCTGATCGAGGGAGCGAGCCCGCCATGGGCCCGCTCCTGCAACTTGTATGCGATCTCGCGGAGCATCAGATCACGGCTCGACCCTGCCGTCGGCTCGCCGCAGCGCAGCCCGCGCCACACGGCCCGCAACTCCTGTGCCGACAATGTCGACAACGCGGCGATGTCGCTGTCGAGGGGGCTCATCTCAGCCCGCCGCGGTCAGCCGATATCGGGTCACGCCGGCGTCATCTTTCTCGCGGATCAACTCCTTGCCGTCCTTGCGCAGGCCAGTCAGGGCGGCGCGTACACTGTGGACCCGCCACCCCGTCGCGGCGGTCAAATCGCTGATCGCAGCGCCATCCGGCCGTTCGAGCAGACCGAGGATGGCTGCCTTTTTCGATTGGCGGATCGGCACGGTGACAGAGGCCGCTTTAGCGTTGGCCGACGAGGTGGTTGCGGCAGGGGCTCGTTTCGCTTGCCGACGGTTCGCCGATTTACGATCGGTCTTGCGTGGTCGCTGTTTCGTCGCGCCGGTGGCAGTCGCCTTTGCAGTCTTGGGCATGATCTGAACCTCGTTCGTGGGGACAGCGCTTGTAGGCGCCGTCACCGCCACGAGCCCCGCCGGCTAGTCCAGCTAGGGCTGAGGCGGCCCTGGGTTCAGAAATCGCGCGGGCGGCCCCCACTGATCCACGCTCTGTGTGCCCGCCAAGTCCAGTCATTTTTGAAGCACCGGTCACGAATTGACCGTTGTGACTGCACAGCGGTTTGCGCGCAAAGCGGCCGTCCTCGCAACCGCGAGCGAACGGTTGCAACTGCCCCCATAACAGCCATTCATTGCCACCAGTCGTGACCCGTCGATCGGATAATGGCCGGGCATGGTCAAGTAGGGGGCGTATCGCGTGCTACGTGACGTTTATGGCCGGCATGCCGCCGTGCCTTGCCCATAGGAAACGAACTTACAGAGATCTTGAATTAAATTCGCGCAAGTCGATCCCTACCGAGCCCTGGATATTCGGCCCGAGCCAGTATCCAAAAGCTCTCGCGCGGTTTAGTATTGTATCGGCGCCTTGTGCCGACAGGGCTTCGGATGAACATTAAGCGCACAGGAGCACGTGGCGGGGGCATCACCCGGGCTCTGCGGCTACTGACGATAGCCGTGATCGTCGTACCCGTGGTGCTTTTCGCGACCGCAGCGTGGATCAATTATGTTGGAGCGTTTCGCGAAGCGCGCGAGCGCGTCATCCGTGCGACCGACGCCATCCACGAATACGCTCTCAAAGCCTTCGAGACCGATGAACTGATTCTCGACCGTATCGCCGAACATGTTAGCGGCACGGATCGGTCGGAGTTGATCGGTTCCGAGGAATTCCACGGGTACTTGCGGCAATTCGAGGGGAAGCCGCAGATCTCATCGGCAGGGCTCATTGTGCCGGGTCTCGGCCTGGCGGCGAGCAATCCGGTGTTTCCGATGCCGGCGGTCGCCATAGAGCCGCCCGACTACTTGCGGGTGGACCGGGGCGAGAGGGAGCCGATCTATATCGGAACAGCGATAGCCGGGAGCTTTACTCAGGCTCCGCAATTCAGCGTCGTCCGAGTCGATCGAGCTTCCGCCCAGAAAGACGGAGAGGGTCTGGTCTTTGTGTCGGCAAAACTGTCCGACTTCGTCGGGTATTATCGAACGATTGTCGATCTCGAAGACTACTTGGTCACCTTGGTACGTTCGGACGGGGCGGTGCTAGCCCGCTCGCCGGGCGACCATTTGGTCGGCAAAGTTCTGTCTCCGAGTAGCCATCTCCGCCAAGCGATGACGCGTCGCCCAAAGAGCGGAGGTTATGAGGGTGCCTCGGAGCTCGACGGCGTCGAACGCCTCTTTTCCTATCGCGAGCTCGAATCCTATCCTGTCTATGTTTCCGTCGGCCTGAAGCGCTCTGCGGTAATCGCGAGCTGGGCATGGCTGATGGCGGGTCACCTGGCATTCGGGGTGCCAGCCACAATCTCCTTGTTCTTGCTGTCGTGGCTCGCGCTTCGACGCAGTACGAGTGCCGACAGCGCACTCGCCGCTATGCACGAGCATGCCGATCGAAGGGAGATCGCTGAGGCATCCTTACGGCACATTCAGAAAATGGACGTTGTCGGACAGCTCACCGGCGGGATAGCTCACGACTTCAACAATCTTCTAGCCGTTATCAGCGGCAACATTGAATTGATCCTGCGAAAACCGGAGGACAGCGGCCGTGTTGCACGCGTCTCAAAGGCCGCGCTTCAGGCCGCAGAGCGTGGCCAGCATCTGATCGAACAATTATTGATGTTCTCGCGCCGTCAGGTGATGCGGCCGGTAACGCTCAATCTCAATCGCGTGTTGCTGGAATTTGAGACGCTAATGCGCCATGCCGCTGGTCCGCCCGCCGAATTGCAGTTAAAGCTCGATCCGGCACTCGATACCAGCAACGTCGATCGCGCGCAATTCGAGGCGGCGGTCCTCAATCTGGTCGTAAACGCCCGCGATGCTCTTCCGCGGGGAGGTCGCATCATAATCGAGACAGCAAACGTGGATATTGATGAATCCTATACCAAACTAAATCCGGGAGCTGTTCCTGGTGCCTATGCCATGGTCGCCCTGAGCGATAACGGCGTCGGCATCGGCGCTGCCGTGTTGCCGCATGTATTCGAGCCGTTCTTTACGACGAAGGAGGTCGGAAAGGGATCGGGTCTCGGTCTGTCGCAGGTGTACGGCTTTGCCAAGGAATCGGGCGGTCACATCAGCATCTACAGCGAAATCGGCAGCGGCACCACGGTGAAGCTGTATCTACCCAAATCAGTCGGAGCGTACCAGGAATCCGACAAGCTGTCGGTCACGCTCACAGACATGACAAGCGGAGGTGAGACGGTCCTTGTGGTCGACGACGATGAGATGGTGCTCAGAACGGCAGCAGAAACCGTTGCAGATCTCGGCTACCATGTGCTCTCAGCCCATAACGGAGGCGAGGCCCTTCAGATCTTAAAGGGGTCCCATGAGATTGATCTTCTGTTCTCCGATATCGGGAAGCCTTATCGGCGCGACCAACTTGCGGCTAACCTTCGAGAGATCATAAATGGTGAGGCAGCTCAGAATTCGGCGCAGTGATATCTACGCTTTGTCCGCGATGATTGTCACGGCGGCGGTTGTTTTGGTATCGAGCCAATGCGAAGCGAAACGCACATTGTAAGGTGATTGCCATGGACGGATTTAGACTGTGCACGGTCGTGGTCGCTATCACGATCGCCGCGTCCACTCTGTGGGCGTCCCCGGTTACCGCCCAGCAGGCGCTGACGGTCAACCGCGGGGTTGTCGAGATCGAGACGTCTAGCGCCGCGGGCATATCGGTGAGGATGGCCGAGGACCTCGCGAATCTGATCGATGATGGAGCCACCCGTCGTGTCGTGCCCGTGGTTGGCAAGGGATCTCTGCAAACTCTAACTGACCTCAGATATCTGCGCGGCATCGACATGGCGATCTTGCAGACCGACGTGCTCGATTACGCCAAAGAGCAGCGGCTGTACCCCGGCATCGAGTCGTCTCTTACCTACATAACCAAGCTTCACAATGAGGAGCTCCACCTGCTGGCGCGGCCAGAGATAAAGGACATCTCCGGGCTCGCAAATCAGAAGGTGAACGTTGATCTGCGCGGGAGCGGCACGTCCATCACGTCAAGGCGTCTCTTTGATCTTCTCAAGCTAACAGTGATCATGGTCAATGACAGCCAGGATGTCGCACTCGACAAGCTGCGCAGGGGTGAGATAGCCGCGCTCGCGTTTGTAGCAGGAAAATCCGCACCTCTTTTCTTGCCGCTGAAGGCGGATGACGGACTCCATTTTTTGGCTGTTCCGATCAATGCAGCCATAACCAACATCTATATTCCTGCACGTCTGTCGACAGCAGATTATCCTGTCTTAATACCACAGGATAAACCTGTCGACACCATAGCCGTGGGTAATTTGCTCGCGGTTGCTGATCTTCGACAAGTCCCCGAGCGGTACCGTAACGTAGCGAATTTCGTCGACATCTTTTTTACCCGATTTCAGACGCTACTGACGCCGGGGCATCATCCAAAATGGGATGAGGTCAACATCGCCGCGGAGCTGCCCGGTTTGCACCGCTATGCTCCCGCCGATCAATGGCTGCAGCGTAACATGCAAATGGCAAAGGCGCCGAACCTGGAGATGTTGCGTACGATGTTCTCTCGCTTCGTCGACGAGCGCCGGCAGGCTATCGGTGGCGGAGCCATGAGCCAGCAAGACAAGGATGCATTGTTTCAACAGTTCCAATCGTGGCAGAAGGGCCAAGCCCAATGAGGCGCGGGAGAGCAATGACAAGCCTGCGGCGTCGCGGGATGGTGCGGCAGCCGATGTCCCCGACCCCGAATATCGCGGATCCGTTCCGGTTCATCGTAGGTGCGCTGCTTGCGCTGCTTCTACCGACGGCGGCGGGCGGCGATGACACGCCGAAGCGGGGCGGGACGCTGGAATTCGCCTCGACGGTCGAGCCCGGCAATTACGATTGCCACGGCAACACCTCGTTTGCGTTTCTGCACCCGGTGGCACCGCATTATTCGACCTTGCTCAAATTCGATGCTGCCAATTACCCGCAGATCGTCGGCGACTTGGCGCAATCCTGGACCGTGTCGCCCGACCGCCAGACCTACACGTTCAAGCTGCGCCCCAACGTGTTGTTTCACGACGGGTCGCCGTTGAGTTCGGTCGACGTCAAGGCGAGCTATCAGCGGATTATCCATCCGCCGCAGGGCGTCACCTCGTCGCGACTGGTCGATTTCGGCGCGATCAGCGGCATCGACACGCCCGACCCGCTGACAATCGTCTTTCGCCTGCAATGGCCGGATGCGGCGATGCTGGCCAATTTCGCGTCGCCCTGGAACTGCATCTACAATGCTGCGAAGCTTGCCCAGGACCCGCAATTCCCCAAGACCCACATCCTCGGCACCGGCCCCTTTGTGTTTGCCGAGCACAAGAAGGGCGAGAGCTGGCAGGGAAAGCGCTGGGACAAATACTTTCAGCCGGGCAAACCCTATCTCGACGGGTACCAGGCCGATTTCATGGCCCCTCCGGCGGTCATGAAGGCCTATGAGAGTGGCCGCATATTGGCCGAGTTCCGTGGCGTCACACCGAGCCAGCGCGATCAGCTGGTTGAAGTCCTCGGGGATCGGATCACGACGACCGAGAGCCCGTGGCTGTCGAACCTGCTCGTCGTCTTCAACACCAACAAGAAGCCGTTCGACGATCCCCGGGTGCGGCGGGCCCTGTCGTTGGCGATCGACCGCTGGGGCGCGGCCGAGCGGCTGCAGGGCTCGACCTTTCTCAAATATGTCGGGGGGCTGCTGCGGCCGGGCGCCAACCTGGCGATTTCGGAAACCGAGCTGACGGCGTTGCCGGGTTTCTCGCACGACATTGCCGCGGCGCGGGCCGAGGCAAAGCGGCTGCTCGGGGAAGCCGGGTTCCAGGAACTGCCTCTGACGCTGCTGGTGCGCGACATCCCGATCCCGCATTACGCCGGGGCCGATCTGCTCGCCCAGAGCTGGAAGGAGATCGGCATCACCGTCACGCAGGACCGCCGCAACATCTGGGACTGGCAGAAGGTCGTCGATGCCCGCGACTTTGACATCGCGCTCGATTTCTCCGGCGATTTTTACGACGACCCCACCCTGCAACTGACCAAATACGTGTCGCACGATCTGTCGCCGGTCAACTTCGCGGGCTCGACCGACCGTTTCCTGGACGCCCTCTACGTCGCCCAGGCGATGACGACCGATCCGCGGCAGCGCGCCAAGATGGTCCACGACTTCGAGCGCCACGCGCTGACCAAGGCCTACACGGTGCCGCTCCTGTGGTGGAACCGCATCGTCGCGACGTCCTCCAAGCTTCGCGGCTGGAACATTACCCCCAGTCACTTTATCGGCCAGGACCTCACCGATGTTTGGATCGACCAGTAAATCCGGTAATGCTTTCCGTCTCGCATTGGCGCCATCGCGCGGCCTCCGGACAATCGGCGCTGGCTGACAGCAGAGGACAGAACGACATGACTACGCCGCGTGCCGAGACGTCATCTCGCAGCAACCAATATCCGATTCCGGACAAGATGAAGGCCTGGGTGCTGGCCGGCCCGGAGGAGCTCTCGCTCATTGAGAAGCCGGTGCCGCAGCCGGGGCCGGCCGAGGTGCTGGTGCGGATCGACGCGATCGCGGTATGCGCGACCGATATCGAGATAATCCGGCACGGTGTGCCGGCGATGATCGACGGCGGGTTGCCGTTCAACCGGGATTTCACGCCGGGCCACGAATACATGGGAACGGTCGTGAAGCTTGGCCCGACGGTCGACGAGTTCCAGGTCGGCGACCGCGTCACCGTCGAGGTTCACGCCGGGTGCGGCCGCTGCCCGCGCTGCCGCGAGGGCATGTACACCTCGTGCCTGAATTACGGCTATCGGGCGAAGGGGCACCGCGCCAACGGCTTTAGCACCGACGGCGGCTTCGCCGAATACGCCGTCAACAACATCAACACGCTCGCCCACATCACGGACGACATGACCGATGCCGAGGCGACGCTGGTCGTCACCGCCGGCACCGCGATGTACGGGCTCGACGTGATGGGCGGGATCATCGCTGGTGAGGGCGTCGTCGTGATCGGCCCGGGACCGATCGGCTTAATGGGTGTCGGGGTAGCCAAAGCTCTTGGCGCCCAGCCGGTAATTTTGACCGGCACCCGCGACCGGCGGCTCGAGATCGGTCAGCGGCTCGGTGCCGACGAAATCGTCAATGTCGGGCACGAAGACCCGGTCGAGGCAGTCCGGCGCCTGACCGGCGGCAAGGGCGTGCAGTATGTGCTCGAATGCTCGGGTGCGCCCAACGCGCTGAACGAGGCGGCGCGCATGGTCAATCGCGGCGGGCGGATCTGCCTTGCGGCGTTTCCGGCTGAGCCCGTGCCGGTGGATCTGGCCTACCTCGTGCGCAACAACATCTACGTGTTTGGGATTCGCGGCGAAGGTAAGAGTGCGACCCACCGCGCCGCCGCGCTGATGGCGCAAAAGCGGTTCGACGCGAAGCTGATCCACACCCACACCTTCCCGCTTGGCGAGGTGCCGGCCGCGATCCGCTACGCGCGCGAGCGCATTGACGACGCGATCAAGGTCGTGGTGCAGATCCGCCAGAACTGAAGCCGTATTGGTGGCGATTCATGACTTTGGCATCAGTGGCGGAGATTAAAGGCGCTCCTATGGAGTGCGCCCGGCCGGCGATCGGCGCTGAAGAAGCTTTACGTGCAGGTTCTGATCGCGATCGCGCTGGGCGTTCTGCTCAGTGCCGTCTATCCGAGCCTGGCCACTGACATGAAGCCGTTCAGCGACGGCTTCATCACGCTGATCCGCGCGGTCGTGCCGCCGATCATCTTCGCCGCCGTGGCGGTCGGCATCCCCAAGATAGGGGATATGCGCCGAGTCGGCGTGGTTGGCCTGCGGGCGATCATCTATTTCGAAATGGTCTCGACGCTCGCCCTGGTGGTCGGGCTTGTCGTTGGCAATCTGTGGCAGCCTGGCGCCGGCCTGCACATCGCGCCGGCCTCGTTGGACGAAAAGGCGATTTCCGGCTACGTGTCGAGCGCCAAATCGCTGACGATCGTCGATTTCCTGATGAAGATGATCCCCTCCAACCTGCTCGGCGCGGTCGCGCAGGGGAGATCTCTTGCCGGTGTTGGTCATTGCCGTCCTGTTCGGTTTCGCATTGTGTCAGATGGGCGAGCGCGGCCAGCGTCTCATCTCGCTGATCGACGATGTCACGAACGCGCTGTTTGGCATCGTACGGATCGTCATATACGTGGCGCCGCTCGCCGCTTTCGGGTACCATCGCTTTCACGATCGGCGAGTTCGGCTTCGGCATTCTCGCCAGCTTCGGCCAGTTGGTGGTGAGCATTTATCTGACCTCCATCCTGTTCGTGGTGTTCGGGTTCGAGGCGATCGCCTGGCTGTTGGGCCTGCCGCTGTTGAAAATCATCCGCTACTTCAAGGACGAGCTGCTGATCGCGTTCACCGCGACCTCAGGCGAAGCGATGATCCCGCGTTCGATCGAGGAATTGGAGCGCGTGGGGTGTTCGGAGGAGACCGCCGGGCTGGTCTTGCCGAAGGGCTTCTCGTTCAACACCGACGGAACGGCGATCTAAATATGACGATGGCCGTCCTATTCATCGCTCAGGCGCTGGACATCGAGCTGAGCCTGGGTCAGCAGCTGATGATGCTGTTCGTGATGGTGTTCACCTCGAAGGGGGTGGCGGGGGTCGCCGGCGCCGGCTTCGTCGCGCTGGCCGCGACCTTGCCGACGCTCGGAATCCTGCCGGCGGCGGGCCTGACCTTGCTGCTGGGCGTCGAGCGCTTCATGTCCGAGATCCGCGCCGTCACCAATTTGTTCAGCAACATTTTCGCCACCGTCGTCGTGTCGAAATGGATGGGCGAACTGAAGGACGAGCAGATACACCTCGTTCTCGACGGCGGGTTAGAATGAGATAGCCCAGAACCAACCCGCAACCGGAGGATCGCTTGATGCAAGCTTCGAAACACGTCTCAGGAAACTGAGGATCAGGACAGATGTGGACCCTTACACCGGCTGACACGCGACGCGCCAAGCAGGCACTGATGCAGCGCCGAATAGCGACCCAAGCACGGCATGTTGACGAATTGAAAGCAATCGACGTTCAGCTGGCAGAAATCACGGCGATGGAGCAAGCGATTGACGCTTTTGCGCGCAAATACGAGCCTGCCACGCTTGCGGATGAGGATAAGCCACAAGAACTCGCCACAAAGCTCATGACTCAAGCCAAGCCTACACAAAGCAGCAAAAACTGGGGCGATGCACTGTTCACTCCCGCGACTGTGGCACGAGAAGATGCGGCGTAGAACGGCCTCTGGGCGCCAGATGAGGGACTCCGCCATAGCTCAACCGCCCTACGCTGATTTACCCTCGGCGGGCGACGAGGCGCCAGTGTCGTCTCTGCGCCGCAAATTCAAAAGCGCTCATCCATTCCGGCGAATGCGCCCTCCGACAAGGCTTCGCCCGCCATACCTTTGCCGCAATCTCCTCCTTTTCGTGGGATTGCGCCCCTGTCCCGAATCGTATGCGAAAAGCTATCCTAGCCCTCTAGTTCGATCTTCCTAATTCGCGAGCGTGCCGCTCGCTTTGCGCGCCGCGCTTGTCGCGGGCAGCCAGTGACCATGAAATCGCTTTGGCCAACCAAAGAGGAGTCGCCCGGATGTGGGAACAGTTAACGCCGAAGGACATTCAGTACGCAAGGGAACGCTTGGCGGCCTTGCGCACTGAGACTCTGAGCAGGCATGCGGAGGAGATCAAACGACTGGATTTCGAGCAGGCTGAGATTGAAGCATTCGAGCGGCTGGCGGAGTCCTTTGCTCAAAGACACATGAACTCGGCAGCGTCGCAGCCGACTACGAAGGATCAATCTCCTATGGCTGCCGTAACCGATGAGGAGGTAAGTCCACCCACTCGGTCGGAGGTACCTTGGGAATCGCCCACTCCAGACGTTCAGGTTCATCATCACGCAACGTCCAATTTTGGTACTCCTCCTAGGCTAAGACGCTTCGTCCAATAATCGATTTGGATCGGATCAACGGCTACCGAGCGAAGATGCCCTTCTCGCTTCTTGCGTCTGCAACACCGAGATGGCGGCACGGACGCGACGTCCCCGCCAACGGGAGAGCATCTATCGCGGCGCTCTCTCAAGCTACCGTAGCAGCGCAATAGTCGAACGCTTTTTGGTCCGAGAGCGAACAGAGACAACGGCAGCATTTGCTGCGTATCAGAATCGGACGTTGGTTTCCTGCGACCCGGGCTCATCGACCGCGAGTACGTCTTTCCGTGGCCCTGTGGGCAATCGGCCGGTCATGGTCAGGGAACAACTCGACGGGCGGGTGTACGGTGTACGCATAAGGTGTGAGACTGCGAACCACGGAGCAGGCAGGCTATTGACCCTATGCAACCAATTCCGCGTATTTTCTGGATGACTGCTTAGGGGCATGATGACCAGTTCCTGCCGCCTAGCCTGAATGACCTCAAACGAAGAGCGCCACCGAGTTGGACACGAGCCAATCCAAGGTCAGTCGCGTACTATGCCCGAAGAGCGAGGCTGCATAACCAGAAACGTGGAGGTGCCGGGCAGCTGGCTATTGCAGGGTCCCTACCCTGCATAGCCAAGGAGGCACCCTTGCATACAGCGTTCTCTGCAAAACAACTTCTATGTAGGTGTGAACATCTGCATAGCGCGGTTTAGTTAGCGGTTTAGCCAATGACGGAGACTGACGAGGAAGGAGCTCAGGACGATGACGTTGCGGGAGCTTTTGCAGGCCCGCGAGTTCGGCTGAAGGCACCCCCCGGCTTGCTGGCGCCGGCCATAGTTGCCGCACCGATGCGAACGTATCCTGCATCCGCAGTCGGCAAAGGAGGGACCAATGGTTGAGGTGCGATCGGCAGGGCAACCCGTCGGGTTATGCTCCGGTTCGACAAGCCGGATCAGTGGAATGGTATAGCACTCTAGATGCGGCGGCTTTGCGTGCGATCGAGCGGACGAGCTACAAGTTCACGGTATTGTCGTTGATCGATCATGAGACTGGAACGATTATGCAGCGGCGTGAGATAGAGGCCGAAATTGACCGGCGACAAGCCAAGAAAGCCGCGCCCGCCTAAAGGCCGAGGCGACGGCATGATGTGGCTCTTTACGGCATTGGTTCTCGCCAACGGCGTCCGGATGCTGAGTGTACCAGACGGACTACCTATACATCGGATGGCTGCCGGCGTGGCAATTCAAGTTCGTTACGAGGGCGACCGATCCCCAGCTTTGGCGGAACAACTCGATTGCCTTCGTCGGCGTGCCTACTGCATGGGTAGTCGCGCTCGGCTATTCAATTTCAAACTGATGCAGTACCGGCTTGACGACGTTTTCGGAAACGCAGTGTTATAGTGTTATACGGTAGAGTTTGACAGCGCCAGCGCGAGCTACGGTGGCGCCACGCAGCTCGAAGTCGTCCCTGAACCTGCCAGCCTCGCGCTCTTCGGCACGGCTCTCGTCGGCCTTGGCGCGATCTGTCGCCGGCGCAAGGCCAAGAGCTAAGTCACCCGCTGTCGTAAAACGAATGACGGGATTCTTTACACTCCAGTAATTCTGCAATAATCCCGGCGCGTCGCCCTACATTGGGCTCGCCCGGAAACGATCAGGGCGCCGAGAGCGAGCTCGGCGCCCTGATCGCATTCGCGCTCGCCCCCGGAGCCGCTGCGCCGTGACTCTCCCGCAATCCACTGGCTGGATCAACTCACCTTCCGAGCTAACCCCGTTGGAGCACTTCAGCCGCGGCGGCCACGGCCTCTGGAGACGTTTTAGGCCATTGCGGGCGGGTTGATAGACGCCATTTCGGCTGATGACGCACTTGCCCGCGACTGTTTTGAGCGGTAGTGTCTCAGTTTCAATGTAACAGGTTCTGATCCGGCTTGACGCGGCTATCGCGTCCGCCGCCCCGTTCCCATACGCTTAGCGGAAAGCAACAGAGTGAGGCGATTGTGAGCGCGCTATTTATTACCGTCTACCGGATCAACGAAAGCACGCACACCGCGCCGGCCGTTAGGCTAAGAGCAAATGGCGTGAATGTGGACGCGGAGGGTAATCTTTTGATCACTATCGAGGAGGGGAAGAGCCAAGGCTTTTCTGCCGGTCTCTGGGGGAGCTTTGAGGTTACAAAGATTCCGTCGTATTCTTCATCACTGGGCTGCATAGCCATGCATAAAGGACCCCGATGGAGGACGTGGTTGCGCTGATTGACGCGCGGTCAGCAGAGGTTAGCGGCCAAACGGTTGTTAGTTAAAGGAGGGCCGGATGGCCGATGAGTTTGACACTAACCTTTTGCGGATGATCGCCGCCGAACTTTGGTTCTCGAATCGGCTTAAAGCCGCTCGCGAGTTCTTTGGGAAGAGCTACCTCTCCCTTTCGGTTGCGGAGAAAACTTCAGTTGATCAGTTGGTCCTGGGGGCAATTGGCTCGGACTATCAGTCCATAACGCCTGATTGGCTGCAAACCCAAAAAGCTCAACAACCATTGGGTTTCCAAGCCCCAACTGATACGCCGACGAAAACATAGTCCGCCTCCCGAAAATCGACCCAAGATGCTCCGCTCAGTCTGCCGGAGCAATCCTGCTTATCTGTTAAAGGCCGCCTCGCACGCGCCCGTCACAGAACCTGTTACATTGAAACTGATACCAAGTCCCCATGAAGGTGACTCACGCGGGGGATTCCCAAAGCGAGGCGGATGTGATTCACCGTGGCAAACGGGTGGGGTTTGCCATGGCTGCTGCGATTGGGGTTCGAGGGGATTACGACACCGCGCGATTGCGCGAGCTGGCGAAGCGGTCTGAGGATGCCAATCAGACGCGGCGCTTGCTGGCGCTGGCGGCGATCTACGATGGCGGGTCTCGAACTTGAGGCGGCGAAGATCGGCGGCGTCGGGCTGCAAACGGTGCGCGACTGGGTGCTGGCATTCAACGCTGAGGGGCCGCCGGGCCTGGTAAACGGTAAGGCACCGGGCAACGCGCCGCTGCTCACCCAAGCGCATCGGCAGGCGTTGCTGGACATCGTCGAGAGCGGTCCGATCCCGGCGGTTCATGGCGTGGTGCGCTGGCGGCTGATCGACCTCGCACAATGGGTGTTCGACGAATTCCGCATTTCGATCAGCAAGCAGACGCTGAGCCGTGAATTGCGCGCCCTGGAGTTGCGCAAGCTGTCGGCCCGGCCGCGGCATCACGCCCAGGACGCCGAGGCCATGGCGGCGTTCAAAAAAACTTCGCCGAGACCCTCGACGAGATCGCCGAGCGCGACGCGGCGGGCAAGCCGATAGAGATCTGGTTCCAGGACGAGGCCCGGATCGGCCAGAAGAACAAGATCACCCGGCGATGGGCGCGACGCGGGACTCGACCCTCGGCAGCGCACGATCAGCGGACGCGTTCGACCTACATCTTCGGCGCCATCTGCCCGGCACGAGGAACCGGCGCCGGTCTTATCCTGCCACGTTGCAACACCGCCGCGATGGCGCTGCATCTGGAAGAAATCTCCCAAACAGTGACGCCGGGGGCCCATGCCGTCGTGCTGCTTGATCAGGCCGGCTGGCACCTCTCCGACAAGCTCGACATCCCCGGCAACATCACCCTGATGCCGCTGCCGCCAAAATCGCCGAACTCAACCCGGTCGAAAACATCTGGCAATTCATGCGCGACAACTGGCTCTCCAATCGTGTCTTCCAGTCCTCCGACGACATCCTTGAGCACTGTTGCTACGCCTGGAACAAACTCGTCGATCAGCCTTGGACCATCATGTCGATCGGCGTGCGCGACTGGGCCCACGGGTTCTGATCAGCGGGATTCGGTATGAGACGTTGACGTTCACCGAGAAGGCGTTCGGGGAGGTGGTAACCTTGTGGCTGTTGAGTAAGTTGTTGGTGGGGTTCAGCCACGTCGATTGGTTGATGGGTCGAAGGCTTCCGATCAATGCATTGGTAGTGTCACTCAGCTGCAACTGGCCGGCAGGGAAGCCGCGGTGAGACCGGTCTGCGTGATCTCCACTCTCAGCGTAGCCGGCAGTGTGGCACCGGAGCTCTTGGTAGCGTCCAGGGTGATGCTCGACAGGCTCGGGTTCGGAAGAAGCGGCACGCCCTGTACAGAAAATGAGATGTTGCTGAAATTGGCATCACTAAGCGTCGTGAGGCCTATTTGCCCGGTGCTGCTCGACAACGTGCTCCCAGGCACGAGTACGGCGTTGTCGAAAATCTATATCTGCAAGATCGGCGCCGCCGTCGCGGGCATCGCGAGAGCGATCAAGCCGGTGACCGCCGGCGCGATCAGCGAGGTATATTTGGTGGCGTTCCCCATAACGCGTCTCCTCCGTAACCGAGAAATCGGCATCGACGGGAGGGAGGCAAGACCGGTGCCGGTTTATAAGTAAAGTTTTGCGACGCGGCGCCTGCCGGGAGTCTCGACCCATAGCGGCCCGCTCGGGCCTGCGACAGTCGGCTGGGTATTCCCCATTTCGTCATCGCTCCGCTACCGCAGAAGTCTAGGGACAGCCGACCTTCGCCATAAGCTAACTAAACGCGTTGTACGCAATGTCCGGTTTACTGCATCCCAACGGAACCCGGAGCTGGGACGAAGCTCACCGCGCGCTGATCGGATCTCGGGCAGCTGTTAAGATTTTTAGATGCTCTCGCGTTTTCGTGCCTTCAGGCCGGCCTTTGGTCGAACAGCTCCTACCGTCCGCTGGTATTCGTGGATGGCATGAACCCCTGGGCCTAAAAATCCCGAGCGAGGCCGTCGCGTTCGTCGATACTCTGTTTAAACCTCTTAACTGCGGCACAAACAGCACCGGTATCATGCTGCTCGATCGGTTTACGAGCTAACTCGTCTACCCTCGCGGGTACCGACGAATTTCCCGTCGTCCTTTACCCATCTTAACACAAAAGAAACCATCTGGAAATTTTCCCCATTAAGTATCAATTTTTATGGAAATCTTCGCGATGAGATGCAAGGCTCGGCTTCGCGGGGACAGCACTCCCGTTTTGCAGCCCCCTGTCATCGAAGAAATTTGGTCGATGCTTGGCGATCCATCACAGTCTTCTGCGTCAAAGACAGTGCTGATTGTCGAGGACAATGAGCTCAACCTGAGATTGTTGAAGGATATACTTGGATATCACGGCTACACAGTCTTCTCAGCTGGACTGGGAGAACTGGCGCATGAACTTGCTCGCCAACACAGGCCCGACTTGATCTTGATGGACATTCAGCTACCGGATATCTCGGGAATGGAAGCTGCTCGTCGACTAAAGGAGGATGATCAAACGCGCACGATCCCGATCATCGCGGTCACTGCCTTTGCGATGTCCGGCGACGAATCGCAAATCCTCGCGAGCGGATGCGACGCGTACATCTCTAAGCCATTTAAGATAGTCGAACTGCTAACGCTCGTTGAACGTTGGACCACAACTCGTAGCTGACCTTTAGATCGGCGAGCATGCGGGGCTTCCTTTTCCGTTTAGCCCTGTTGCCTGGCATTAGACAGCGGAGAGAACCGCACCACGGTTGCTCCGGTCTTGCGCCGAACGGACTTGCGCATTCGACGGCCGCTCGGCCTAATCCTTAACTCTGGCAACCAACGTGTGATCGAGAATGGTAGATCAGACTGAGAACCGTCCAACGCGAAGCGGCGAGGCGGTTCAAACCACATCGTCACGCCAAGCAACCGAGTCGCAGGCCCAGCAAGGCGGCAACGAAGTTGATGTCCGGACCATGTTTGTTGGTTTAGAAACGTCCTTTTCGGGCCAAATCAGCTCGTGCAACCGGCTGATTGTCGAAGGTGCGGTCGACGCAAGGCTCGATAACTGCCAATACGTGATCATAAACGAGTCGGGCGTCTTTAAAGGCGATGTCTCGACTGATAACGCTGACGTGCATGGCCGTTTTGATGGTGATATCTTTGTCCGGAAACGCCTGCTGGTGCGCTCAACCGGCCAAGTCTCCGGAACGATCACTTACGGTGAGATTGAGGTCGAGCGTGGCGGAAAACTCTCAGGCGCGCTCAAGGCTTATGGATAAGGAGTAGTCTGGAATGGGATACGAACTCCGGGCGGAAGGTAGGCGCTCCGATTAACCTCGAATTTTATAGATGTCACGCCTGGGTATGCGGAAATCGGCTTCCCAAAGGCGTCGACCCGTGCATCCGATGTTACAGAGCTGAGTGTTGATGCGAGGGGCAATGGGAGCGTTGTCGGCGCTCTTTGGCGGGCCGGGTATGCTCCTGTATCTCAGCATTAACGATCCGGGGCAGGTCGCCCGCGCGCTGATTTTCCTTGGCTCGGCAATCTGAATCGTGCTGGCTTCGCAGCATTACAGTGGGGGACCTTCGAACCGTCGATAAGCCAAAGACCTTGGTTCATTAACGTGGCGAGGTGCCCTCATACGGTTCGCTAGCTAGCGTGGCTATGGGCGTTGTGTTCAGCGTTAAACGGTACAACTTTCCGCGCCGCCACCGATTTTGAACTTGCTGGCAATAGCTCCGATTTCGGACTGCTCGGCGTCGAGTGCCTTCAGCTCTTCGGCATGTCGGGCCAGCGGCTCGGAACGACGGGTGACGTGTCCGTGCTTTGCGCGCTCGATATCGGCTCGTGTCAGCTTATCCCACACGGTGGGGACTCCTTCTGTCGGATTGGGACTTGAGGTCGGCTCTGGCGACGCAGGGACGGTAGCGGCGAGACCCTCGACCTGTTCGCCGCGCTGCTGTTCCTCTTGAGCTACCTCCCCCTCGATTTTCTGCACCGGGACAGGGCTGGGGTGCGATCTCGCAGAGCCCGCAACACCAAGTTACTTCGTGATGCCAGCAAGGACCCGAGCGCGGCGCTCTGTCGTTTTAGCAATCTCCCGCTGAAGTAGCTTGACCAGACCGTGGTTCTTGGTGGCGCGCAGCGTCCAGACGGCTCTCTGAATGAGCGATGTCGTTGCTGAGCGTTTCTAGTTCCATCCACTCGAACTTGCTCATCGCGAACCCCTTCTAGGTTCGAAGTGTGCTGCCCGTGTTGCCGAGCGTCACAACGGTGCTCGATTATCAAATCTCGGTCTATGTGATTTACATTGTGTCAAACGGCATTGAATCGGGACCCCTCACCGGCGTCGGGACAGGCTTGTCCCGGTAGCGAACGGGAGGGCCCCGCGCGGAGCGGAGCGACCGCCCCGAGTCCGGCGTAGCGCAGCGCGGAAGGGGCCTGTTTGCCCACCGGGGCAAGCCGGGGTGACGGTCAGGCGCGGTGTTTGAAGCGCCAGGACTCGTTGCCGGTCTCGACAATCTCGCAGTGATGGGTTAGCCGGTCGAGCAGTGCCGTTGTCATCTTGGCGTCGCCGAACACGCTCGGCCATTCGCCGAAGGCCAGGTTGGAGGTGACGAGGACGGAGGTGCGCTCGTAGAGCCGGCTGATCAGACGGAACAGGAGTTGTCCGCCGGTCTGAGCGAATGGCAGATAGCCGAGCTCGTCGAGCACGACGAAGTCGAGCCGTGTCAGGTAATCGGCGAGCCGGCCCTGCCGACCGGCGCGGGCTTCGCCCTCCAACCGATTGACGAGGTCGACGACGGTGTAGAAGCGGCCGCGTGCGCCGCCGCGGATGCAAGCCCGCGCGATAGCGATGGCGAGATGGGTTTTGCGGTTCCGGTGCCGCCAATCAGCACGGCATTGCGCTGCTCGGCGATGAACCTGCCGCTCGCCAGATGGCGG
>Ga0210400_10001389_pt1 | contig 24133 bp, 15 predicted proteins | sample IncBWH26MmetaG_FD_155456 | JGI IMG/M metagenome (GOLD analysis project Ga0210400, IMG submission 155456) | Forest soil microbial communities from Barre Woods Harvard Forest LTER site, Petersham, Massachusetts, United States - Inc-BW-H-26-M | ecosystem: Environmental > Terrestrial > Soil >...
TCCTGACGAGCCGGGGCAAACGGATGATCGGTTGGGATGAGATCTTGGAAGGCGGTCTCGCCCCAGATGCCGTCGTAATGTCATGGCGCGGCGAGAGCGGGGGCATCGAGGCGGCACGACAAGGGCACCGGGTCATCATGTCACCCACCGATCACTGCTATTTCGATTACAACCAGGGCGATCCCAGCCGCGAGCCGGCGAATATCGGCGGCTTCGTCCCGCTCGCTAAGGTCTACGGTTACGACCCGATCCCGAAGGAATTGCCGCACGATAGGCGGCAATACGTGCTTGGAGCTCAAGCCAATGTGTGGACGGAATACATCAGTACGCCTGACTATCTCGAGTACATGTTGTTCCCGCGATTGCTGGCGTTTTCCGAAGCGGTTTGGTCGCCCGCGGTGATCAGGGACTACGAGGACTTTCGGCACCGCCTGCCGTATCAACTAGATCGCTTGGACCGTCAGGAAGTCCGCTACCGGATTCCAGAGCCCGACGGGTTGAAGGATTTCTACACCACCACGGAGGATCATGCAGTCGTCGAACTCCACAGCGTCGTGCCGGCGAGCTTCATCTACTACACGCTCGATGGCAGCGAGCCGAGCGAGACTTCGCCTCGCTATCAGGGGCCGCTGCAGATAGCGCTGCGAGCCAATCAGAAAGTGGACTTGAACCTCATCGTGGTTGCGCCCGGAAACAGGCACAGTGTGGTCTATGGCGCCACGTTCCTGCGGCGCCCGTTTCTGGAGGCGATCGGCGACGCTCCCCGGCAGCCTGGGCTTGCGTATTCTCTGGTCGATGGGAATCTCACGAGTGCACGCGACGTCGGGAAGCATGCGGCGGCCTTGAGAGGTGTGACCGATTCGCTTGAGCTGCACCAGTTCAAGCGATCGTCCCGCTACGGGATCGGGTTCGACGGTTTCCTAAACGTCCCCGCCGACGGCTACTATCAGTTCGCGGTGGAATCGGACGACGGCTCGGTGCTTCAGATCGACGATGAAGTCGTTGTCGACAACGATGGCAGCCATGCCAGCCGGATTGTCACCGGCCACATTCCGCTACGCCACGGCCTGCACAGGTTCAAGCTGGGATATTTCCAGGCAGAAGGTGGGGCGACGCTGCGCGTCAGTTGGGCGGCCTCCGATGGCGAGTTGCAACCGCTGACCGGGGCTTTCCTGTTCCACTAGCTGTGGTCCCTACCAGGACCAGAAAGTCTCGCCTTTGTAGGGGATGCAGCCCTTGTACCTGCCCGGAATGGGACGATAGCGCGCAACGCGGGTCGCACCGGGTTCGGAAGTGAAGAAACCGTACAGCGTGAGCTGTTTCATCAACGTGAAATAATGCGGTGAATTATCGCCGGGTTTGGCATCTGCCAGGCGCGCATGCTCTTTTGCCTGCCGGTCAATTTGCGTCAGCAACGAAATTCTCGCCGCCGCATTCGCCTGCCGGAATCCCTTGGCCTGCAGGGTCTGCATTTGCGCGTCGATGTCCGCAAGGCCGGATTTCAACAATGCAATGTGCTCCGGTGGATAGCAGGCGGCAGAATACCTGGCCATGAACCGACCGACCGCCGCGTCGCGCGCTCCGGGGGTATCGGTGGCGGGCAGGATGGTATCGGCGATATCGTCGAGGAAATCGACGTCGGAGTCGGAATAGAGAAGCGGCGTCCGGGGCTCTTCGGCGGCCCACAGCGCATCATGGCCAACAAATGCGCAGCCGGTGACCGCGGCGATCAGTTGAATGAGTTCCCGGCGCTGCATCGCCATCACCCGACCTTGCCCTGCAGCTTGAGCTGAGCGGCTGCATGGTGGGCGGCGCGCGCCGTCAATGCCATGTACAAAATGGAGGGACTTTGGCTGCCCGTGCTGGTCATGCACGCCCCGTCGGTGACGAACACGTTCTTGCATTGATGCAGCTGGTTATGGGCATTCAGAAGCGAGGTCCTGGGGTCAGATCCCATGCGCACTCCGCCCATCTCGTGTATGTCGAGTCCCGGCGGCTGGCGATTGTCCCCGGATTTGATGTCCTTTACGCCGGCGGCTTCGAGCATGGCGCGGCCCTGGGTCAGGAAGTCCGCCACCATCCGGTCATCGTTGGCATCGTAATCCACCGAAATGATGAGCAAGGGGATGCCCCATTGATCGGTTCGATCCTTACTCAGGCGCACGTGATTCGATACCTTGGGCAGAGTCTCGCCCTGCATGTACATGTACGCCGTCCACTTGCCGGGCTGGCTGATCGCTTTCTTGAAATTCGCCCCGATCGTCTCGGCGAAACCGGTCTCATTGAGGTCTTCCCGGCTGGCGCCGGAGAAGATCACATAGCCGCCCAGAAAATCGGTGTCTTGGGCGTGCACGTTGCGAAAGTTGGGAATGATGTTCTCCGCCGGCTTGCCGACTTCATAGTACTTGTCCTCGAATCCGTCCAGCTGCCCGCCCATTCCGGCGCGATAGTTGTGAAACCCGATATGCGTACCGAGCAGTCCGTTGTCGTTCCCCAGGCCGTTGGGAAAGCGTCTGGACTTCGAATTCAGCAGGATCAGATTGGTGTTCAGTGCCGAGGCATTGACGAAAATGATCTTGCCCTTGAAGACGAGTTCCTGCTTGGTTTCGCTGTCGATGACCCGCACACCGGTGGCTGCCCGAAGCTGTTCGTCGTACTCAACGGAGTGCACGACCGAGTGCGGCCGCACCGTCAGGTTTCCGGTTCGCTTGGCCCACGGCAAGGTGCTGCTGTTGGAGCTGAAGTAGCCGCCGAAGGGGCACCCTCGCATGCACAGATTGCGGTTCAAGCAGGTGCCGCGGCCCTGCTCGCGGTGGATGGGCTGCGCCTCGGTGATGTGCGCCCATCGCCCCGACACATAATGCCGCCCAAAGCGCTGCGCCAGCACGGCACGCAGATGCTGTTCGACACAGTTCAGTTCATACGCCGGCAGATACTCACCGTCCGGCATGGTCTCGATGCCCTCGCGGGTACCGCACACGCCGATGAATTTCTCGACATGGCTGTACCAGGGCGCGACGTCGTCGTAGCCGATGGGCCAGGGGATTCCATATCCGTAGCGCTGAGGCGCGGTAAAGTCGCTGGGGCTCCAGCGCGCGCAGGCGCGGCCCCAGATCAGGGATTTCCCGCCGACCTGATAGCCGCGCACCCAGTTAAACGGTTTCTCCTGGATGTAGGGATGGTCCGCATCCTTGACGAAAAAATGTGCAGTGGTGGCGTCGTAACCGCCAGCCCGGGAGATTAACGGGTTCTCCTCTTTCTCCAGCCGAGAGCTGTCGCCGCGCAGTGGAAATTCCCACCTCGCCATATTCATGGTCGGGTAATCCTGGATGTGCCGGACGTTCCGCCCGCGCTCGAGAACCAGCGTCTTCAGACCTTTTTCGCATAGTTCCTTGGCCGCCCAGCCGCCGCTGATGCCGCTGCCGACCACGATCGCATCAAATTGGGTGGTTTCCATCAGCTCTGCTCGCTCATGGCTCGGTCACCTGCAGATCGTCAAATTGGATGCGACCCCACTCCGTTCCCAGTGCGATCATGCCGTGAGCGTGGGCCGGATCTTCGACGGAGGCGATCTGCTTTCCATCGAGCGACGCCACAATCAGCCTGCCATGAAATTCCAGTTTCAACCGATGCCATTGCCAGCGGTCGATGGCGGCCGAACCCGATGCCAGCGTGGCCACAGGATGGTGAAACGAAACTGACGACAGCTCCCATTCCCCTACCGGCCGCACGCTGAGAAGATATCCACTGGGCAGTGGAGACTTCCCGTCGTCTTCCCAGTCATTCGCGGAATCGATGCGGCCCATGAGCCTTGCCGATGCCGACGAAAGAAAGCGCACATCGGCGGCGACGCTATAGTCCTGCCAATCCGCATTGCCCGCGAGCGTGTAGGGATCGGGCACTGCATCCCAGGCGACGGGCTTTGCCGCAACGACCTGTTCCAGGCAGCGGCCGGGGCGGCCAATACAAGGCCGAACTTCGAACGCGCCGTCCTGATCCGACAGATACCGAGGCTGGTGACCGACCGGGGTCAGCTCGAAATCATCCGCGTAAGGCAGCGGAAATGGCGCGGCGAGCGGCGGCTGGGCAAGTCCCTTGCCCTGGCCGGAAGTAGTGGTCAGCGAGTACAGGGAGTCGGGATCAAAAGTGTATTCAAATTTTCCCTGCACTGGAGTCAGGCTGGCGACGTGCTCGAAGGCGAGGGAATTGTTTGTCTCCCAAACGTGCACGCGGGCGGCGGCGAGCCCGCCGGTCACACGGAACGAAATGGTCTGAGGACGCTCGGCGCCGACCGTTTCCAGAATCGTGCTCCAGCTCCGTCCATCTCTGGAACGCAAGGATACATAACTGCCGTGTTCCGGCAGGTCGCCGGACGCGGAATCCAGGTACCGCCATCCTGGCTGAGCAAATTGTGTCGTGTGCGCGGTGACCCATATCGTGGACTTCACCTCGTAATGACCTGACCATGGGGTGTTTGCTTGCATCAGGCCCGAACCGGCCGCGGGAAGATTGTCGTAGTACGAGGTCACCGGGCTCCAGATCTCGGTCGACGTCATCGAACCCTGCAGGTAATTCTGATTATAAAATTGTGCCAGTATGCGTCCGCCAACGAGCCAATCACGGCTGACAATCGGACCACCGCCTGGATTGGGCTGATCCTCGCTCGACCACAACGGCTTGCCGGTCTTGCGCGCCGCTTCGGTGGTGCTGACCTTGCCGTGCTCGCCGCGTGGATAGTGCGTTCCGATCACGGCAATATCCGCGGCCAGCTCGGGATCTTTGAGCATCGCATCTGCAATCGACCAATCCCCATCACAGCAGACGATCCGCGTGGAAAGCTGCCGCGCCCTCAAAAGCTCGTGCAGGCGCTTGATGTAAGGGATGCTGAACTCCCTCTCGTTCCAGATCCCGGCGTAGGCGATATCGAGGGAGTAATCGTGTTTCGCCGTGCGGATGAAATCCGCGACATAGGCGGCCATGCGCGGCGAATAAAGCGTCTCCTTGCCCGCCACACTCTCGCCCACCCAGCGCGGCGCGCCCCAGGGAAGGACTTCCAGGACAATATGCGGATTGCGCTTGTGTGCCTCGCTCATCAGCCACCACTCATAACCACGCGTCGAGTCGTGATCCAAGGCCGTACGCATTTGGCTTGGCTCGGAGCCGTCCGTGGATTGGACATCGGCCCCGATTTCCACCTTCAGGTGCTGAAGCGCCGCTCCATAGCCCGGCTTGAACAGATAGTCGAGAATCTGGCTACGCTGCGGCTCGGGATAGTCGACGAGCAAGCGCGTCGAGCCGCCTGCGCTGACTGCCCCCAAGCCGTCAAAGGTCCTGCCGTTACTCTTGCCGTCGATCACGATGCTTGCTTGCCCCGCGAGGCAGGAACGTGAGCCCAAGACCGATACGCCGGCAAGCAGCAAGGCGGCGAAGAATGTCACGTGTCTATGCACGGCGTAATGGGCCCGGCTGTCCGAGCCAAAGATCAATGGGCTTGTGTGCCGTCGTGTGGAACGGCAGCAGTACCTTGCGGCCGGTACGCGCAGATTCGTAGGCGGCAAAAATCACCTCGAGCACGGCTCTGCCGTCCTCGCCACTCACCAGCGGTTTACGGTCGTTCTGCACACAGTCGACGAAGTGGGCCATTTCCGCATGGAACCCGTAGTTCCACGCTTCCTCATAGATCGGGAAAGTCCAGCCAACGGTCGAGCCGGTCTTTTCCACCGCGTAGCCATATCCGGCACTGCTGAACGCCTCCACCGCATTGCCGCGCAGCAGATCTGCATAGGCCACGCCCTTGGATCCGTGCACTTCGGCCCGGTCGTCCATGCCGCCGAGCTTGGTCCAACTCTCTTCGGCGAGCGCCATGGTGCCATCCGCAAATTCCAGCAACAGGATGGCATTGTCATCACCGCGCGTCTTGGCGCCATGAACGAGCGTGCTCATGTGCGCGTAGACCGACCTGACGGGGGGGCGCCCGAGCATCCACCGAAAAAATTCGATCGCGTGGCAGCCCATGTCCATCGTGACGCCGCCGCCGGAACGCGCGACATCCCAGAAGTGGCTGGCATGCGGGCCATCATGCTTCTCCGATTGCTTGATCAGCGTCGGCGTCCCTAAGGCTCCTTCGTCGAGCAGCGCTTTGAGCCGCAGATACTTGGGCGCGAAACACAATTCCTCGGCGTACATCAGTTTCACTTTCGCGCGCCGGCACGCCTCGATCATGCGATCCGCCTCGGCGAGATTCAGGCACAGGGGTTTCTCCATCACTACATGCTTGCCGACCGCGGCGGCATCCAGCGCTATCTGGCAATGTAGGTCGTTTGGCACGCCCACGACCACCATATCGACGTCCGGCAGATCGAGAAGCCGGCGATGATCGGTGAAATGTTGGGGAATGCCGTGTCGCTGCGCGAAGGCGAGGGCATGTCCCGGCGTCGGCGAGGCAACGGCGCGGACGTCGGCCTGACTACAGGCGCGCAGCGCCTCGGCGTGGATGGACGCGATGAACTGCGACCCGATCAAGCCGACTCCCACCCGCCGCGGTTTCGCCGTGTTATTCATTTAAGTGCTGCCAGATCGATGGCGATCGCCGGTCCAGCCCGCTACCGTGTTGCATCGTGCATCCGGGAAGCGTAGCCTCAGGAAATCCGAAAAGCAACCATTCGCTACCAGATAGAACCACTACAATGATTGCGCGAAAGCAGCGAGCCGCGACCAAGTCACCCCCACTGAAACTGGACTCGCGGTCCCTGTACGAGTCGTGCGCCGATGTGTTGAGTCGAGAGATTGCCCAGGGGGTCTTGAAACCCGGTCAACGTCTGGCATCCGAGCGATCGCTCGCCGAGGCCTTGGGTTTTACCAGGCTCACTGTGCGGCGGGCGTTGATGGAACTTGCCGAGCGAGGCCTTCTCGAGCCCGATGAGCGGCGCGGCTGGCAAGTCCGCGGCGGCCCCGTCAGCGAACCGCTCAATGCGCTGATGGGGTTTACACAAATGGCGCGTCAGCGGGGTCTGGTCGCGACCTCTCGCGTTCTGTCGCTCGAATACCGCGAGGCGACCATCGACGAGTCCGAATCACTGCGTGTGGCGCCCGGGGCTCCGATGATCGACCTATCGCGGCTGCGCCTGCTCGATGAGCGTCCGACGGCGATCGAGCGCCTGCGCATGCCGGTGAGCCGCGTGCAGTGGCCGCCGAAGTTCGACTTCAGCGGATCCATCTACGCCGCGCTCGAATCGCAAGGCATCTACCCGACGCGCGCGGACGCATTCGTCGAGGTAGTCGATGCGACGCCGGCCGATGCACAGCTGCTCGGCGTAATAGCGGGCCGTGGATTGCTTTGCATGAATTGCATCACGACGCGCGCGGACGGCCTCTCGTTCAGTCTGGAAACCACCAAATACCATCCCGATCGCTATCGGTTCCGCGCCATTCTTGAGCGACGCTCCGGCACCTGATGGTGTGAGCGCCCCGCGTAGATATGAAAGGCCTGAGCCGGCGCAACTTCCTCAAGGTCTCTCCGGCGGGCTTGCTGGTGGCGGCGGTGCCGCTCGAAATCGCCCGGCCCGCATCCACGGGGGGCACGCATGTAGCATCCGCGCCCCCCGATCCGAACGATGACGCAAGTCGCTGGCCGATCCCATCGTGTGCCTGGAACAGACCCCTCGGCAGTCTGCCGAAAATCGAGCTGAGCCCCGAACATGACAAGCATTCCGGCGACCTCATTGGCCTCAATACGCTGACGCGCGCCAAGAAGGGCATTCCACTCGGTGGAGTTGGAGCGGGGAACTTCATGTACAACCTCTGCGGCTCCTTCGGTCCCTGGCAATTGAAGACCGGCAGATATGAGGAGCGCTTTCTAGCCCAGGCTGCATTCCATGTACGCGAGCAGACCGCGGCCGGCGAAACAAAGGCGCGGACCTTGGCGACGGACGACGTCCTGCCGGCGTGGCCGAGATTGAAACCCGGCGAAGGCGAATATTTCGCGCTGTTTCCGAGAGGCTGGTGTACCTACAGCGGGTTCACGACCGCGATCTCACTGCAGTTCTTCAGCCCCGTGATAAAGGATAACTATCGCGAGACATCGTTTCCCGCCGCGCTGTTTTTATTCCGGATCCACAATTCGGCCACGACCAGGACAAAAGTATCGCTGATGTTCACGTTCCCGAACGCTCCCTACACGGGTCCGCAGAATACGCCGATGGGCATGGATCCGGGCTCGCAACAGAGCGCGCGCGAGCGGTGTGGGTTGGTCAACCGGGTCGTGAAAAATCCCCGCAATGGAGTGACGGCGATTCTGATGGAGGCACATGATTCCGGGAATTCACCCGAGACCGAGGGGTCTGAATGGTGCATAGCGACCAACCATGTCTCGACCCATGTAGCGAATTGGGACGGCGACGGCTGCGGCGACGATATCTGGAAGGTTTTCGCGGCGCACGGCGCATTGGCGAACCAGGATCTTGCGAAGGCCGGCCAGACCCCGGCGGGCGCTCTCTGCGTCACGGTGGACCTCGAGCCCGGCGCCGGCGTTACGGTGCCTTTTGCACTGGGCTGGTATTTTCCGCAAGTGGAGTTCGGGTCGGGAACGAGGTGGTGGAGGCGGTTTACCGAGTGGTTCCCGTTCGCGCCGGAGCAGTCGTTGCACATCTGCGAGGAGGCATTGCTGAATCGTGGCAAGTGGCTCGCGGCGGTGGAGGGCTGGCAGGCACCTCTCGTCGGCGATCGAGAACACCCGGACTGGGTCAAGCAAGCCGCCTTGAATGAACTTTACTACTGTACCTTTGGCGGCTCCTTCTGGGAGAACGGCTGCATCACCCGACCGAAGCAATTCGGCAATCGCAAAGGACAGCACATCTCCTTCGTGATGGAGTGCCAGGAATATGCGTTCGCCGAAACCTTCGATGTCCGTCATCACGCGGCACGCAGCAATCGCGATCTTTGGCCCCGGCAGGAGCGTTCCACGCTGCTGATGTTCAGCGATTTTGTGATGGATACGCCCGACGGCAGTTGCCCGCACGACGCGGGCGGGGTCTACGACGACCCGCTGTTCGCGTATGACGGCTATGGCCGCGGCTATAACCAGAGTCCGCGGGGCATCAAGGGGCGCATCACGACGCCATGGTCTGAACTGTCGCCCAAGTTCATTCAACAATGCTACGCCTACTGGCACAAAACCAAGGACGACGCGTTTCTCGAGGAAGCCTGGCCGGCCATGGTCCGCAGCTATCGCTACCAGATAACGACCGATCTCGATGGCGATGGGTTGAGCGAGATGAAGAGCTCTGAATACCTCGAAAATAAGCTGTTCAACGCGGTGCTTTGGCTCGGCGCGCTGCAAATGATGCAACACGTTGCCCGGCTGAAGAAAGACGACAATCTCTCGGAGGAGATCGGTGCAATGCTGGACAAGGCGCGCGCCAGCACGGAGCAGCAGTTCTGGAATGCCCGGTATGGCTACTATCAGTACAACCAGCACAACGACGACCTCATGGGCGATGCGATGGTGGGGCAGCGCTATATCGATGTCACGGGATTGCCTCCCGTGTTGACTCCCGATCGCATGGCATCTCACTACCACCAGTTATTCAAGCGTGCGGTCCTCGGACTCAAGGACAGCAGCGGCAACGGGGTCGGCGACGTCGGGATCGCGAATGCGGTTCACCCGGACTCCCTGCCCGGTGTCGGTGATAGCGAGTATCTGCACCAGTTTGAAGTCTGGACGGGCGTTTCGTATTGCGCCGCCGCCAATATGCACCACTGTGGGAAAAAGAGAAGCGACGGAGCCTTGCAAGCCGAAGCGATGCTGGCAGCCTGGGGCGTGTACTACCAAACCTGGAGGAATGAGGAAACAGCTTATTGGTTCAGCACCCCGGAAGCCTGGCGAATCGACGATCCAAAGAACTACAGGGCGCTGATGTATCAGCGCGCCCGCGGCGTTTGGGAGTTTGCGATGGAAATGTTTGACCCGTATTAGCGGCGACGCAGATTTCCGGACGGTACCGGCTATGGCACGGTCAGGTTCAGTGCCCGGATGTAACCCGGGTTTACCTCGCAATGCACGAACCGGATATTCTCCAGCAGGCTCCGGAAGGCAGCCCGCGAATGTTCCACGGAAGGTCGCGCCGCAATCCGCAGCGCCGTCTTGCTGGAATTTCCCGGATTCCTGCCATGAGCGGTGATCTCGTCCCAGTAGGCAGGCTTTTGCCATGTCAGAAACGAAGACGCGGAGCCCGTTTTCTTGTAAGGCCAGAACGCCCAACCGATTCCGTCTTTTTCCAGCACCTGCACGAAGTCATGAATCCATTTGTCGTTGGTCTCGCCGGATTCACCCAGCCAGATGGGAACGTTGTAGCGGTCGCGGAAATCCAGATAGGACCGGATGACGTCCTCGGTCGGCGCGGTCCAATATTTGTGGAAGGTATACATTAGATTGGGATCAAATGGCGCGCCAAAGATTGCGAAGTTGGAATCCCACTGCGCGCCTCCCAGGATGATGACGTGATTCCTGTCCACTGTGCGTATGGCAGCCGTGAGCACCTTGTAGATCGGTTCCAGCCTGTTGTTATATTTTTGCAGGGCCGGGAATTCCGGGATCGGTTCGTTGAGCAGGTCGTAACCCAGAACCGTCGGATTGTCTCGATAGTGCCCGGCAATTCTTTTCCAGACGGTGACGGCCAGTGCTTGGCTGGCCGCCGATTCATAGAGCCAAGGGTAGCCCCAGCTGTCATCGATATTGGCGCCCGTCTGGCCTCCCGGTGCACAGTGCAGATCGAGAACAATGTAGATATGGTATTTTTTCGCCCACCCGACGACCCGATCGACTAAGGTGAAGCCCTCTTCGTTCCCGGGCGTGAAGAACTTATAGTGCAGCGGAATGCGAATGGAATTCACGCCGGTCTGGCTCAGGTAGCGAATATCCTCTTCAGTGATATAGGCATCGCGATAGGCATGCCAGAACTGCTCCGCCTCGGCCGGGCCAATCATTTCGCTCACGAACGCCTCAATCTCGCGCGGCGACGCCGGTCCACCGACCAGGCCGAACATATACCCTTCCGGTACCAACCAATTGCCGAGGTTGGTGCCCCTCAGCAACAGCGCGTGCCCATCCGGGTCGAGCAGGTGTGTTCCGCTCGCATGAACAAACCGGTTCGCAGGAGAAAAAGCAGAGCTAGCATCGCCAAGAAAGCCAGTTGCGAGGATGAAAAAAAGAGTAAGGAGTGCGAGGCGCCGCTGTTCGATTCCCTTCAACATTATGCCCTGCGCGAACATTTGGTGATGTAATTGTCGCATCTAACCGGCTTCTTGGACCGTCATGATATGGAATTTAGAGTTTGAGAAATCGCTTTTTTCGCGCAATCCGTGTGGCTGACAAGAGTGTGGGCGCTATAGCGGACTCTGCGGTTACTCAAGCTGAGGGCGAAACAAAAATCGCTCTAGCGAAGTGCCAAGCGCTGGAGGGTGATGCTCAAAAGACTTGCAAAGACGAGGCAAATGCACATATGGATGCGGTAAGAGCGAAGGCTAAAGCCGCCAAGTCCTACTGAGGCATAGGCCGGCAGATTTCAAGGCCTGCCGCGATTGAGCACCGTCAGGGTCGCGAATCTCGGCTAAGCGCTTATCAGCCTGTCCGCATATGACATTGGCTTTCGCACCAGAGTGCTCTTCCCAAACAGGGATCCAACCAAATCGACCGCGAGCACCGCGGTCTTGTTACGCACATCCAGGGCTGGATTCAGTTCCATGATGTCCAACGAGGCCATCTGGCCCGTGTCCGCAATCATTTCCATGCACAACTGTGCTTCGCGATAAGTCAACCCGCCGGGCACCGTGGTGCCGACCCCGGGGGCGATCTCCGGATCGAGAAAATCGACATCGAAACTGACGTGCAGATGAGCATCAGCATCCATATCGTGTAACGCCAGCTCCATCGTCTGCCGCACGCCCATTTCGTCAATGAAGCGCATGTCGAACACTTCCAGTTGCTGTTCGTGCACAAAACGTCTCTCGCCCGTGTCGACGCTGCGAATACCGATTTGCCGAACCCACTTCGCGGATATCGCCGGCGTGGCGCCGCCGATCTGCAGCAACTCGCGCGGGCCGAATCCGCACAGGCACGATAGCGGCATCCCGTGCAGACTGCCGCTCGGCGACAATTCACGAGTGTTGAAATCGGCATGCGCGTCGAGCCAGAGTACGCGTAAAGGCTTGCGCTTGTCGCGGCAATGGCGAGCGACTGCTGAAATGGAACCAATACTCAGGCAATGATCGCCTCCCAGCAATATCGGTAGGCGCTGGTCCGTCAACTCTCGATACACCGCATGATGCACTTCGTGATTCCAGGCGGTAACCTGCGCCAAATTGCGGTAGCCATCGATTTTGAGCTGCCCGGGATTGGCGGGGCCACTGACATTGCCGCAATCCGCCACTTCTAGACCACGTTGCATCAGGGCCGCGTGAATTCCGGCGACTCGCAGTGCTTCGGGTCCCATCGAGGCGCCTCGATCGCTGGCGCCAATGTCCGTGGGCGCGCCGATGAGGCTGGCTGAGCGATTGGCGGCACTCATCAGGCGAACCGCCGTTGCCGTGCCCGCACGGTCTCGTTCGCCATGCAGGCAAATAGATCTTTGGGATCTTCCATTTCAGGGATGAGGTCGATGCGCTGGCCCCCGTCCGGATACTCACCATTCAGCTTCATCAGATAACGCAGTGCAGAGAAATCGCTGAGCGCAAATCCGACGGAATCGAAGATGGTAATTTCGTGATCACCCGATCGACCGGGTCGATTGTCCAGCAAGACATGCGCCAGTTCACTCACTTGAACCGCACCGTCGAGTTGTTGAATTTCGCCCTCGATTCGGGCCTGCGCTTCGAACTCCACCACAATGCGAGCCGCTTCTGATCGCAGGATATCCGGATGCAATTCAGTCTTGCCGGGGCAATCGCCGCCGACGGCGTTCAAGTGCATCCCTGGCTCGATCATCTGCGGCATTAGGATGGTTGCGTTGCGTTTATCGGCGGTAACCGTGGTTACGATGTCGGCGCCTCGAACGGCCTCGGCAGTGCTGCTGCAACGAGTGACGGCGAGATGGGGAAGTTGCAATCTCGTCAGATTGCGAACCAGCTTGGCTGTAGCCTCAGAATCCGTGTCGTATAGCCGTAGTTCCCGAATGCCCACCATCCGGTGGAACGCGATGACTTGAAATTCACTCTGGGCGCCATTCCCGATCATTGCCATGACCCGGCTCGAAGAACGCGCCATCCGCGTTGCTGCGAGCGCCGAGACGGCCGCCGTGCGCAGGGCCGTCATAAAAGTCATTTCTGACAGCAGGACGGGATAGCCGGTGGCGACATCCGCCAGCACACCGAACGCAGTCACTGTAAGCAGACCCTGCGCAGTGTTCTTGGGGTGTCCGTTAACGTACTTGAATGAATAGAGACGCCCATCGGTCGTGGGCATGAGTTCGATCACGCCTGTTGGCGAATGGCTGGCGTGCCGCGCCGATTTCTCGAATTCGTCCCATCGTCGGTAGTCAGCCGCGATTTCCTGAGCCAGTTCCTCAATGAAACGGCCAACACCGATTCGCGATACGAGCGCTCGGAGGCGCTCGGTTCCAATGTAATTGACCATGACTCGACCCCTAGAGACCTGATTCATTCCCAGTTTCAGGGCGGGTAGAGCCAAAAGGTAGCCAGAAAGCTGATCAATAAGCGGCTACTATTGTACAAATAGTCATTTATAATTGGCGTTTTGCACAAGTTGGCGCTTGCGGGCGCGCCTCGCAAGGAGATATTCCGATGGATTCCACAGACCGGGAATTGCTGTCATTGCTGCGCGAGGATGCGCGAGTGCCGGTAGCGACCCTGGCCAAGACCCTTAAAGTCGCTCGCGGCACCGTGCAGAATCGGCTCGCACGAATGGAGGCTGACGGCACCATCATTGGCTATACCGTCAAACTCAAGCCCCAGGTTGAACAGCAAACGATTCGGGCTTTGATGACTGTGGCGGTAGAGGGCAACCGAACCGACGAGGTACTCCGATCACTGCGTGGCGATCCTGCGGTTTGCGCGCTTCACACCACGAACGGCCGCTGGGACATCGTGGCGGAACTCCGCACCGACAGTCTCGAAGCGGTTGATCGTGTCTTGGGTCGCATTCGTCTCATCGACGGAATCTCGAACACCGAAACGAGCCTGCTACTCTCGACTCATAAGTTTTGAGCGAAAGCTCGGTAATGCCGTGCCTTCGATCAATAAAGAGCGACGCGCGCTTGTAACGGTAAATCGCGCGACGACCCGCCCACGAATACCGTGTATTCGCCCGATGCCCACTCCCACGCATCTTTCGGCTCGTTGAACGTTGCCATGGATAGTGGCTCCATCGCGACCGTGATGACCTGTCTCCGACCCGAATTCAGCGGCACACGTTGCCAGGCAGCTAGTCGGCGGAAATGCTCCTTGCTTGCTTTAGGGAGTTCGACATAGATTTCCGCAATCTCTGTTCCTGCAAGAGCCCCGGTATTTTCAATCGTGAAAGTGACGGTTTTCGCCGCGCGGTCGACCTGCAATCCGCTGTAATGAAATCTTGTGTAGGACAGCCCAAAGCCGAACGGGAACAGCGGCTCCTTATCTTCGGAGTCAAACCATTTGTACCCGAAGCGCACACCTTCGTCGTAGTCAGCGACAAAGCTCTGGCGCTTCGCATCGTCAGACGCCCAGTGGAGCGGCGAATTCCCGATGGCTTGCGCGCAACTGATGCCAAAGATGCATCGATGAGGCAGATCGTCCGCTGACTTCGCGAACGTAATAGGCAGCTTTCCAGAAGGAACGACATTCCCGAAGAGGAGGTTCGCGATCGCCTGTCCACCGGCAATTCCGGGATACCACGCCTCCATCACGCCGGAGACATGATCGATCCACGGCATCGTCACAGGGTTACCCGTGATCAGCACCACCACCGTGTGCGGATTGGCTGCCGCGACTGCCGAAATCAGCTCGTCCTGATTGTCTGGCAAGGACAGCGACGGGGCGTCGCCGCTTTCGCTCATGTATTGATCGGCGAACACAACGGCGATATCCGCGGACTTCGCGAGCGATGCCGCGGAAGAGGCGTTGGTGCCGGCATCGAATTTCACCACGGCTCCCGGCGCATGTTCTCGAATGTAGCGCAGCGGAGACGAAGGAAAATAAACCGCCTCGCCCCACTTGGTCGGGGCTGCGGGATTGATGGCATTCCCGCCGGGCGCATCGACCTGCGCCGAACCTCCCCCCGACAGTACGCCGACGTCGGCGTGCGCACCAATCACCGCGATAGAGTGCACCGCGGTGGGAATCAACGGAAGCGTGCCGTCATTCTTCAGTAAAACGATACTTTCTTCCGCAATATGCTGCGCATCCTCCCGGCCTCGAAAGGGATCGACGACAGTGCGCGGAGTCGGCGGGAAGTCGATGACGCCGGCACTGAACATCGAGCGCAGCAGCCGGCGCACCATGTCATCCAGGCGTCCCAAGGGAACCCGCCCGGAGTTGACCGCCTGCTTGAGTGCTTCACCGAAATACTCCTCGCCCGGCATCTGCACATCGAGTCCTGCGTTCGCCGCCTTATCGGAGGAGTGCGTGCCGTCCCAATCGGAAACGACGAAGCCTGGAAAATGCCAGGCGCCTTTTAGCACGCGATTCAGCAGCCAATCGTTCTCACACGCCCAATCTCCCATCACTTTGTTGTAGCTGCACATGACGGAAGAGGGTTGTCCTATGCGGATGCCGAGCTCGAACGCCAAGAGATCGCTCTCACGGGCGGCCTTTTTTGAAAGGCGGGCATCGACAACCGTGCGGCCGGTCTCTTGATCATTCAAAGCGAAGTGCTTGATGTCACCCATGATGTGGTTGTCTTGGACACCGCGTATGACATGACCCACCATCACACCGGCAAGCAGTGGATCTTCGCCGGGGTACTCAAACAGCCGGCCATTTCGCGGGTCGCGGGCAAGATTTGCGCCCCCGCCAATCGATTGATTGTAGCCTTGCGCCCGGAGTTCACGGCCGATTACGTCTCCGTACAAATGCGCGGCCACCGTATCCCACGAAGATGCGGCCGCCAACACTGACGGCAGCAAGGTCGCGTATCGGCTTTGCTGGGCCGCCATGCGCACGCCAACTGCCGAGTCCGCTTGCTGCAAAGACGGAATACCCAGACGCGGTATGCCCATGACCTCCCCGGCACCGCCATTGTTGTCAGGCGGAATCGGGCTGCCGGGGACCAAAGGCCCCCAACCGATACCGTGCACCAGTTGGATCTTCTCCTCGAGCGTCAATTCCTTCAGGACCATCTCGGCGCGCAGGTCAGGTGCCAGCGAGGCGTTCATCCACGGCTGTGACGATAGCGTCGTGGTTTGCTGCGATACGCTCGTTCCGTGAGCGATGAGGATGAAGGTCAGACCAACGGCCAGTGATCGCCAATTCACGTGGCTACCGCGCCTCGATGGTTTCGGTTGAATGAATCGGCCAAATTCTTGTACCAAAACCCGCTGCGCTTCAAAATGCGAGCCTGCGTCTCATAGTCGACATAGTAGATCCCAAAGCGCTTGGTATATCCCAACGCCCATTCAAAGTTGTCGAGCAGCGACCACACGAAATAGCCGCGCACATCGACGCCTTGATCGATGGCGTTCGCGATGGCCCGTATGTGAGTCTCAATATAGGTACGCCGCTCTTCATCCTTGACGCCGCCGTCAATGACCAGATCCGGATAGGCGGCGCCGTTTTCGGTAATGAATAGGGGCGGTAGTTCGTACTCTCGATCCAGGCGCAAAAGCAGGTCAGTAAACTTCGTCGGCGCCACCTCCCAACCCATGTCGGTGACGGGGACGCCTTCGCGGGCGGGAGAAAATGGGCGTCCTGCCATCGAAACGATCGGGTAGTAGTAATTCACGCCGAGAAAGTCGAGCGGTTCGGAAATCAACTGCATGTCCCCTTCGTGGGTGCGAGGGGCATCTGCGGCGAGATATTCCAGAATGTCCTGCGGATACTCACCGCGCAGCAACGCGTCCATGTACCAGCGAACCAGCAGGCCGTCCTCTCGCGACGCGAGAATCTTATCGGCCGGCGAGTCAGTCGCTGAGTAGACCGGCGAGAGATTGAGGACAATCCCAACGTCGAGATTGCTGCGCGCGCTGCGCATCGCCTTCGCGGCCAGCCCATGGCTCAGCAGACAGTGATGCGAGACCTGCATGGCCACGGCCCGATCTTTTAGGCCCGGCGCGAAGATTCCCAATTCATGGCCGATCGTCGCCGTAACCCACGGTTCGTTATGAGTCGCGAACGAACGCACGCGATCGCCGAGCCGCTCGGCCACCACCGCGGCGTAATCCGCGAATCGGTAGGCCGTGTCCCGGTCGGCCCAGCCATTGTGCTCGCGCTGCAGCGTCGCGGGCAGGTCCCAGTGGTAGAGCGTCGCAAACGGCTCAATATCGCGCTCGAGCAGTCCGTCGACCAGGCGGTTGTAGAAATCGACGCCGCGTCCGACCACTTCGCCCGATCCTGCCGGCTGGATTCGCGGCCAGGAGATCGAGAAGCGATACGCTCCCACGCCGAGCGCGGCGATCAAGTCGAGGTCCGATTCGAGTCGATTGTAATGATCGCATGCGATCTTGCCATCGGAACCATCTGCGATGACGCCGGGAAGACCGCAGAACTCATCCCAAATGGAAGCGCCCTTGCCCTCGGCGGTCGAGGCGCCCTCGATTTGAAACGCACTGCTGGCAACTCCCCATAAGAACGTCGCTGGGAAGCGATTTGAGAGTTCGTCGATAGATTTACGATAGTTCATTGATTGGCTTTTTTTAGAAGTATCAAGTCTTGCCTTGATTTAGCTACGTCCCCGCCGCCCGTTACGATCGGTTGACTCGCGGATCACCAACTCGACGGGAGGAGGGGCGAAACGCGGTCGATTTCCGTCGAGGAGCTGAAGAATGGCCTGCGCGGATCGATCACCGAGCTCACCGATCGATTGGCGTACGCTGGTCAGCGGCGGAAGCCGGTATGCAGACGCGGGCAAGTCGTCGAATCCGATCACCGACACATCACCGGGCACCGAGAGCCCTTTGCGGTAAAGCGCCAGGCAAGCACCATAGGCAGTTTGGTCGTTCACGCAAAAAAGCGCGGTGAATTTCGTGGGCGAGCCGAGCAGTTCGATCGTCGCGCGCAACCCGCCTTCCTCGTGCCAATCGCCGACGGCCACCAGCCTCGGATCGAAATCAATTCCGGCGTCTTTGAGCGCTGTCTTGTATCCCTCGAACCTTTCGATCGCGTCGGGATGATTTTCCGACCCGGTGATGAAGGCGATCCTGCGGTGCCCAATCTCAGCCAGGTGCCGCACGGCAAGCATCGCGCCATGGCGATCGTCTATTTGCAGGCTGAACAGCCCTGGCGCCCGCAAACTGCGGCCTGTGACCACGATGGCGACTTCCTTGGCATAATTCTTCAGCTTTGCATCGCTAAGGCGTCCGGCAAAAACGATGATGCCGTCGACGCCGCGCGCGATGAACTCGCGCATGCAGCGTTCCTCGTCTTCTTCGCGCCAATTGCCGCTCATGAATAGCGGCACGTAGCCACGCGGGCGTAGGAAGGCCTCGATACCCCGCAGCCCTTCACCATAGAACGGGCTGTCAATCGCTTGTGCAACCACGCCGATGGTCGATGTCTTGCCGAGCGCGAGGCCGCGCGCAGCGGCGTTGGGGCGAAAGTCGAACTTGACGATAGCTGCCTCGACGGCAGCTTTCAGGCCTTGGCTCACATTCACCGTGCCATTGATGATCCGCGACACGGTGCTTGCCGAGACCCCGGCCTCGCGGGCCACCATTCTCAACGTAGCCGATTGACGCGGCCGGGGGCCACTCTTGCCCGGTCTCGGGGCCGAAGGAAGTTTTGATTTCATCTCACCGCCGGGTGTCGTGTGAGAATCCCTGCCAATTCCTCGAGGGTCTTCCCCTTGGTCTCCGGCGCCAGCATCACGATGAACAGAAGACCGGCGGCGGCGAGCAATCCGTAGCCGAGAAAAGTTCCCGCGGGACCCCAGGCGGCAAGCTCCGTAGGGAAGATGAACGTGACAGTTGCGCTTACCAAGGAGTTCCAAAATCCAACCACTGAAATCGCAGCGGCCCGCTCTTCGTTCGGAAAGATCTCCGACAGCATCACCCACATTACGGGACCCAACGAGATCGCGAACGAAGCGACGTAAGCGATGATGGCGATCAACACCACGTTTGCGTGACTGACCGGCGAGCCGGCTCCGAGCGGCGCCTGCGCGGCGTGAAACGCCCAGCTGATCGTCAGAAGTGACACGGTTGCGCCCACAAGTCCGATAACCAACAGCGGCTTTCGACCCAAGCGGTCGATCAGCCAAATGGCCACAAACGTCATTCCGAGATTGACCAGGCCTACGAGTACCGACTGCGCGAAGGACGTCGAGAGTTCGCCGCCGGACTGGGCAAAGATGGTCGGCAGGTAATAGAAGATCGCATTGATGCCGGTGGCTTGCTGGAAGAACGCGATGCCGAGACCAAATACCATGACCCGCTTGAGTCGGCCCGTAAACAGCTCGCGGATACCGAAATGCCGTGATTTCACGGCGAGGGTTTCCTGGATGGCTGCAAGTTCACGCGCAGCGGCGGCCGGTCCGTGAACCGCGGCAAGCGCGGCGCGGGCGCCCGCTTCGCGGCCCTTGCCCAAGAGCCATCGCGGGCTCTCAGGCACCAGCGTCAACAGCACGAAGTAGAGGGTCGCGGGCACGGCCTGGACGCCGAGCATCCATCGCCAGCTGTTCGCGCCCAACGACAGCAAAAAGTAATTGGAGAAGAACGAGACGGATATGCCGATGACGATCATCAACTGATTCAGGGAGACCAGACTGCCGCGGCTGCGAGCCGGAGCAATCTCTGCGATGTACACCGGGGCGGTGAGAATGGCCGCACCCACGGCAAGACCCCCGCAGATTCGCGCCGCGACGAACACCGGAAAGCGCGTGGACAATGCCGCCGTCAAGGAAGAGACGAGAAACAGCACCGCCGTCATCAGCAGCACGCTCCGGCGCCCAAAGCGGTCGCTCAAGGGGCCGGCCGCAAGGTTCCCGGCCATCGCGCCCCAACCGAGACAGCTCACCGCCCAGCCGAGTTTGAGGCTTCCGCCCGGGCCGCCGAGATCGAAATAGTCGCGAATGAAGGGCACGGCGCCCGAAATGACGGTGGCATCGAAGCCGACTAGAAAGCCGCCCAGCGCCACCGTCGAGGCAATGCGGATCAAATTGAGGTCGCCGCGCGTCATGCGCACGCCGGCGGTCGAAATGTACGACTCATGTCCCGCTCCCTCCCAGACCTTCGGACGAGTGCTCCGGTAATATATCTGCAACCGGTTGCAGGGATGCTGCTGCCGCGCAGCCGCAGCTGTCAAGGTTTGGAATGCCGCGGCGCGCCGAATGCCCATTGTTTTAAGGATTTTGCCCCCTTGCATTTTGCAATTTACAGTCGCAGAATAAATCCTGCAACCGGTTTCAGAAACCGTTTGCATAGAATCGACGCTCGACGTCGGCACAGAAAAACGTGGTCCCGAAAACGGGAGGGGAGAGTACCTTGAAGAAGTCCAGCCGTTCGCGCGCCTCGACGAAAGCCCGGCATCCGCAGCCGACGTTTCCCATGAAGCCTCTCGCCGTATTGATAGCGATGTACTGCTCAGGCGCGGCGGCGGCCGATTCAACCGTCGCGGCGGACAATCTTGAGGAGATCGTGGTCACCGGCTTGCGTCAATCTCTCGTGACCAACGAGACCATCAAGCGCGATTCGAGCGGGATTGTCGACGCCATTACGGCCGAGGACATCGGCAAGTTTCCCGACACGAACCTCGCCGAATCCATTCAGCGCATTCCCGGCGTGACCATCGATCGCCTGAACAATGAAGGCTCGCGCGTGACGGTGCGCGGCTTCGGTCCGGAATTCAACATGGTCACTCTCAATGGCCGTTCCATGCCGGCAAATACCGGACCGAACACTGCAGGGGCGTCGCGTGCCTTCGACTTTGAAAATATCTCTGCCGACGGTATTTCCGGCATTACGGTGTACAAAACCGGCCGCGCCGATGTGCCGAGCGGCGGCATCGGTTCAACCATCAACATCACCACGGCGCGCCCCTTCGATTTCAATACGATGAAAGCGACGTTTTCAGCCAGGGCCACCGATGACAGCTCCAGCAAAGTCGGCGCCAAGGTCACCCCGGAGTTCTCAGGCCTCTTCAGCGACACCTTCTTCGACGACCGGGTAGGCTTCCTCATCAACGGTTCCTACTCTAAGCGCAATAGCCAGGAACAGAGCGCCGCTATCAACGGCTGGCTCCAAAACCAGTTGCTTCCCGGCGATACGCGCGTGACCAGCACCAACACCAATCCTTTCGGCAATACTTGGGCGCCGCGCAACGAAGGGTGGGGCGTGGAGGATCATCAGCGCGAACGCGTCAACGGCCAGGCCGTGCTGCAATTCAAGCCGATCGATTCGCTGGTCGCGACGGCGGACTATACCTATACCTTCTACAAGGACCTGAACCAGACGCACACCTTCGGCGCTTGGTTCGACTACAGTCCGAGTTTCACCAGTGTCACTCCCAGCAGTGCCACCATCAATTCCCATGGCACGGTGACGAGCCTGGTCGATACCGGCAGCGACCTCTCGTATTTTGCGACCAACGATGAAGTCATGAACCAGAACGGCTCTGCCGGCCTCAACTTGAAGTGGCAGGCCTCGGACAATGTGACGGTCGAATTGGACGCGCATCACTCCACGGCCGATTCGGGCGGCGGTGCGTTGGGTACGAATAATTTCGGTATCGTGGGTCAGATTCCGCAAGGGACAACCTCGCTCAATAAGTGCTTTAGCATGGGGCCCGCCTTCCCGGCGGGTGGCCCATGTGCCGGAATCACCGCAGGCACGGGCCTGATTCCGACGACTTCTTGGATCTACAAAGCGCCGTTGACCATGGGCAACCTCGGCACGGACACCATCCAGCCGCTGTTCGGCCAAGCCAATAACACAACATTCAGGACAGTGATCGAGGAGGTTCTGCTCGATACCGTGTGGAAGAATAGCGATGCGGACAGCGGCTTGAAGAGCATCAAGGCCGGCATCGATCTGAAGCGCATGACCACGCGGGCCCAGTCTTTCAACAGCGGCAACTTCGCATGGGGCTATTACAATCCCGTGGACCAGGGTTTGATCCCGGCGAGCGCCTTCACCAAGGTGTCGAGCTGCAGCATTCTCAAAGGACTATCCGGCGGCGCCTGCGGCATCCAGGTCCCGTATTTCTATAGCTTCAGCCTGCAGAGCGCGATCGCTGCCACGCAGGCGGGCGGCAGGCGGAACGCCGACGGAACGGTTGACGGCAATTTCCCGGCTTATACCTTTGGGCAAAAGCTTTCACCGACCAATGATGATCACATCAAAGAAGACACGCCGGCGCCGTTCTTGCAGATGGACTTCGACACGACCTTCGATGGCATGCGCTTCCGGGCCTTGGCGGGCCTGCGCTACGAGAAGAGCACCGTCATCGCCCAAAGTCTGCAAAAAGTACCGACCTCGATTCAATGGAACAATCCCACGGAGTTCGGCACGAACTATGCGCCCGACTCGACGTACAGCGACGTCAGGACATCCTATTCTGAGTTCCTGCCCAATTTGGACTTAAGTCTGCAGGTAGTACCAGATGTGGTGCTGCGCGGTTCTTACAGCAAGACCATCGCGCGTTCGGATCTGACCAAGATGATTGGCACCACTTCGGTAACCAACTCGCCGAAGCCAGGCTCACGAACGGCCACCGCGGGCAACCCCGGACTGCTGCCCTACGAGTCGAACAACATCGACTTCGGCGCAGAGTGGTACTACGGGAAGGGTAGTTACCTGTCGGCCAATTGGTTTACCAAACATGTCACGAATTTCCTAACCTCAATCACGAATAAGGAACCTTTGTTCGGCATCACGGACCCCAACGCGGGAGCGCTGGCCAACAAGGCGATTGCCGAGTTGACGGCGGCCGGCAAGGCGGTGTCGCCGCAGACCATATTCGCGCAGATAGTAACTGACACCGGATCACTGGGCCCATTCAAAGGGCAGCCGGGGGACCCCCTGGTGATTTGGGACGTCACCTCACCGACCAACGGCAACAAGACCGACATCCATGGATTTGAGTTGTCGTTGCAGCATTTGTTCTGGGACAGCGGCTTTGGCTTGCAGGCCAATTGGTCGGTACCGACGGGCGGTGCGCCGTGGAACTCGCTGGCAATCGGCAATCAGTTCGCCCTTGCGGGCTTAAGCCGTTCCTACAACTTCGTGGGATTCTTCGAAAGGTGGGGTTTCCAGACTCGTGTGGCCTATACCCATCGCGGCGCGTTCCTGGCCTCATTGGACCAGCCCGATCAATCGCAGGAGCCAATCTACACGGCGGCGTATGGCCAGCTCGACATGAGTGCCAGCTACGACATCAACAAGCACCTGTCGGTGATGTTCGATGCCATCAATCTCACGTCGGCTTCGACGCATCAGTACGGCCGGTATACGGAGCAGTTTGTCTCTGCGAACGAGGGCTTCGCTCGCTACCAGGTCGGCTTTCGCGTAGCGCTTTAAAACCAGTTGGGATCCGAATCGCGGTAGGTCGCCATCCGGATTTTGCAAGACCGCCCCGCCCCCCGTGGGGCGGTCTTACTTTTCTCAGCTTAGGGACGACTGCGGCTCAGGTTCTTGAGCAAGATCGATCGAATCCGATCCGCATTGGCTTGGGTGAGTTCTCCAAAGAGTCCCTGTACTGCAGGCGGCAGATGTTCGAGCGCCGGGCCGTCCGATTGGAAAATCAGATAGTCGAATAGAGCCTTCCAGCCGCGTCGCTGTGACGGCGGAAGACCTTTCACCGCCAACAGGCTGTAGAGCAAGGCGTTCGATGGAGACTCGAAGAAGTCCGGAACGTCGCGCCACCAATAGTTGACCAGTACATTAAAGTCTTCGAGCGCCTCAACATTGTGCCACCACAGCGCGGGGATGTAGACGTCGTCGCCGGGGGCGAGCTCGCAGACTTCGGCGACCTTCGCCGCTTCGGCATAGCGGGGGAA
>Ga0210400_10001390_pt1 | contig 24114 bp, 22 predicted proteins | sample IncBWH26MmetaG_FD_155456 | JGI IMG/M metagenome (GOLD analysis project Ga0210400, IMG submission 155456) | Forest soil microbial communities from Barre Woods Harvard Forest LTER site, Petersham, Massachusetts, United States - Inc-BW-H-26-M | ecosystem: Environmental > Terrestrial > Soil >...
CAGGGCCACGCTTTGCTGCCGGATGCTCAACTGACCGGACTCGATCCGGACACTCTCCAGCAGATTGTCGATCAGGCGGGTCAGGCGCAGGGTGCCGCGCTCCAGGGAGACCACCAGCGTCTCGCGTGCCTGCGGCGGCATGGTCTGCAGGCCGTCGCGCAACAGCTCGATGGAGGCCAGCTGCGCGGCCAGCGGCGTGCGAAATTCATGCGAGATGTTGGCGAGCACGCTGTCGCGTGCGCGGCGCACGGCCTCCAGCTCAGTCTCATCGCGCAGCACCTGGACCTGCAGGCCCTCCACCATGCCGGAGCTGGTGATGATGGTGGTGCGCGGGGCCGCATCATCGATGGCGAGTCGTTCCAGGGCCTGCGCCGTGCCGGTGTTGCGGGCGCGCAGGATCGGGCAGTCGGTCTCACAGGGGCGGATGCCGTTCACGCCCAGCGGTTTGAGCAGATCGCCGCAGAAGCGGCCCACCGCCGCCTGCGGCTCCACGCCCAGGAGTCGCGCCGCCTGCGGATTCAGGTAGCGGATGTTGCGATCCCGATCCACGGCGAACACGCCCTCGACAATGCCGGCGAGCACGCCCTGGGCCTCCGCTTCGCGCCGTCGCAGCGTACCGGTGATGTTCACGAGGTTGCGGCGCATGTCCTCCATGGTGCGCGCCAGCGCGCCCACCTCGGCCGTGCCGCCCACCGGAATGGAGGTCGAGAAGTCCCCGTGCGAGAGGCGTTGCGCGGCTTCCGTGAGGTCCTGAATGGGGCCGGCGACAAACTCCCCGAGCACCGCGCCCGCCACCACCGCCAGCAGCGCCAGCACCAGGGCGGTGATCAGCAGCCGGTGGATGAGGGAGCGGATCTCACTGTCGATCTGCGCCGCGGGCAGCCGCGCTTCGATCAGGGCAATGGCTTCGCCGGTGTTGGTGAACAGCGGGAAGCTGGCCACGAACAGGTCCAGCGGCTGGATATGCGCCACGGCGTAGTGACCATCCGCCAGGCCCGCGCTGTGCACGCTGGTGAGCTGGTCCACGGCGGCGGTGGTGAAACTGCGGTAATTGATGAGCCGGATCGACAGGCCCGCGGCCAGACTCAGATTGCTCGCCAGCTGCTCGTCCAGGCGGCGTACCACGATGATGCTCAGGCCCGCGCGCCCGTTGACCGGCACCGTCGCCCCGAACACGGCGGCGGGACTGGCCACCGGGGCGGCCAGGAAGGTGCGCCCCTGCTTGGCGATGCTGAGGAAGATTTCCGTCCAGGGCACGCTGACCCCGGCCTCGGAGAGCAGGCGGGCGCCATCGAATACCGCGCAGGCATCCGCCGTGTCGGTCGGGCACAGTCGCCGCAGCACCGCCTCCAGTTCGCGCGCGTGGAGGGCATCGGGGGCATTGGCGGGCTGCTCGGTGAGCGCCTGCAGCGCCTGCTGCATCGCCGGGTCATCCCCGATGGTGCGCGCCGAGCCGAGGGCATCCTCCTGCATGCGCCGCAGGGTTTCGCGCGCCATGGTGCCGCCCAGCTGCACCCGGGCGGTGCCCTGGCTGTCCACCAGCTGGCGCAGCCGCTCGCCCGCATACAGCGACAGGCCGCCCGCCACCATCAGCACGATCACGACTTCACTGCCGGCGAGCCACCAGCGCAGCCGCGTCGTGGACGGGTCGATGCGCAGGCGCTCGAGCACGGTTCCGAGACGGGCCAGCATGGATTGCATCAGCGGCGCTTGTAGCCGCGCCGCTCGACCAGGGTCTTGATCACGAGCGTGATCACCGCCAGCAGGGTCAGGAGCGAGGCCACGGCGAAGGCGCCGACGGTGTTGTACTCGCGGTAGAGGATTTCCACATGCAGCGGCAGCGTATTGGTGAGGCCACGGATATGTCCGGATACCACGGAGACCGCGCCGAACTCGCCCATGGCGCGGGCGTTGCAGAGGATGATGCCGTAGATGAGGCCCCATCGCACCTTCGGCAGCGTCACCCGGAAGAAGGTCAGCCACGCTCCGGCTCCCAGGGTGATGGCGGCCTCCTCCTCATCGTTGCCCAGCTGCTGCATCAGCGGAATCAGCTCGCGGGCCACGTAGGGGAAGGTCACGAACATGGTCGCCAGTATGATGCCGGGCAGCGCGAACACGATGCTGATGTTGTGGTCCTGCAGCCAGCTGCCGAACCAGCCCTGCAGGCCGAACACCAGCACATACACCAGCCCTGCGATCACCGGCGACACCGCCAGCGGCAGATCGATGAGCGTGGTGAAGAAGCTCTTGCCGCGAAACTCGAATTTGGCGATGCACCAGGCGGCCGCCAGGCCGAAAATCGTATTCACCGGCACCACCACCGCGGCGGTAATCAAGGTCAGCTTGATGGCCGAGAGGGTGTCCGGATCATCAAAGGCCGCCAGGTACGCATGGATACCCTTGGCCAGCGCCGTGGCGAACACCGTGATCAGGGGCGCGATGAGCAAGGCCGCCAGGAACAGCAGCGACACCCCGATCAGCAGCCAGCGCATGAGGTTGCCCAGCAGGGAATCCGCGCCGGGCCGGGAGCGCAGCTCGGCCAAGATGGTCTGTGAGGGTGCGCCGGCCATCTAGCGTCCCGTCGCCGTGAAGCGGCGACGTCCCCAGTTCTGCAGATAGTTGATCGCCCACAGGCCCAGGAAGGAAATGCTCAGCATCACGCAGCCCAGCGCCGCCGCGCCGTGGTTGTCGAACTCGTCCAGGCGGATGACGATGAGCAGCGGGGTGATTTCCGTCTTGAAGGGCAGATTGCCGGCGATGAAAATGACCGAGCCGTATTCGCCCACGCCGCGCGCGAAGGCCAGCGCGAAACCGGTGAGCATGGCCGGAACCACGATGGGCAGGATGATGCGCCGGAACACATAGAAACGATTCGCGCCCAGGGTCTCGGCCGCATCCTCCAGGTCGCGCTGCACTTCAATCAGGGCCGGCTGCACGGTGCGCACCATGAAGGGCATGCCGATCAGCGTCAGGGCGATGGTGACGCCGATCCAGGTATAGGCCACCTTGATGCCGCCCAAGGCGAGGTAGTGGCCCAGCCAGCCGTTCTGCGCGAACACGGTGGTGAGGGCGATGCCGGACACGGCGGTGGGCAGCGCGAACGGCAGATCAATGATGGCGTCGATGAGCTTGCGGCCGGGGAAGTCGTAGCGCACCAGGGTCCAGGCCAGAATGAAGCCGAACACCAGATTGATGGTGGCGGCCAGGAGCGATGCGCCGAACGACAGTCGATAGGAGGCGAGCGCGCGCGCACTGAGCACGGTGTGCAGGAATTCATGGCCGCTCGAGGCGGCCGCCATGCTGATCAGCGCCGCCAGCGGGATCAGGACGATGGCGCTCAGGAAGAAGGTCGTGAAGCCGAAGGTCAGACCAAACCCGGGCAGCACGCTGGGCTGCGTGAAGGTCCATTTACCGGCGGCGGCGCGCGTTGCCATAACCTCGCCCTAAGGCTGCTGCGGCGAATCGCCGGGCTGCCACACGACCAAGAGCGGGCTCGAGGTGCGCGACAGCAGCACCGCGAAGCGCTGCGTCAGCACGCTGATGTCCGAGACGCCCAGTACCAGCAGCTGGTCGGGCCGTTCGATGAGCCGGCGGGTCAGCTCCGTGGCGACATCGCCGTAGCCCAGTTCGGTGCGGATCTCCAGCCCGTGCACGGCCTGCGCCTCGGAGCGCGCATCCAGCAGCGCGCGCATGCCATCCGGGCGCGCCGCCTCACCGGCATCCGGCAGGATGGCCACGTACACGGCCTCGGCGGACACATGCCGCAACAGGCTCGCCCCCACCGCCAGCGTGGCGCGCCGCGACGCCTCGTCCAGCCAGTGAATGAGCACGCGCGTGGGCGAGGGGGTGTTGTGCGGCAGCAGCAGCACCGCCTCGGCGCCCAGCTGCAACAGCCACTGCACGGTATGCACCGCGCCCGGATCGGTATTGATCACCGCCACGCCGGCGAACGGGGCGGCATTGGTGTTGGCCGCGGGCACCTGCAGCGCCGGCTCCACGCGGGTGCTGACGCGGGTCTTCATCCGGGTCGCCAGCTGCATCAGCAGCGGTTCTGCCGTGATGGCCTGCGCCTCCAGCTCCGTGGCCGCGCAGGCCGTGAAGCTCGACAGCGGCGTGGCCAGCACATGCAGCCGGCGCACGCCCAGCGCCACGGTCTGCCCCATGGCGACCGGATAGTTGCGCCGGTCATGCTGGGTGCGCGTGATTTCCAGCAGCGCTTCGACCGCATTGCTGTCCGCGGAGGTGACGACATGACCGTTCCCGGCGGCATTGTTCAACCGCACCCGCAGCCGTTCATTGGCGCCGACGAACAGCAGCTGCTCCACCGTACCCAGGCCCAGGAAACTCGAGCGCAGGTCATCGCAGTTCGGTGCGATTTCAATGTCCTCGGGCCGCAGCACCGCCACCACTTCGTGATCGCGGCTGGCCGGCGCGGTGGTGCTGCCGAGCGCCAGCACCGGATCGGCGCCGATGCAGATGCCGCGCGCCGTGTGCTGCGCCAGCACCAGGTTGGCCGCGCCCAGGAAGGTGGCGACGAAGCGGGTGGCGGGCCGCGCGTAGAGGTCCTCGGGACGCCCCAGTTCCAGCAGCCTGCCCAGGTTCATGATGCCGATGCGATCGGCCAGCGCAAAGGCTTCCTCCTGATCGTGGGTCACCAGGATGGTGGTGATTCCCAGCTCGCGCTGCACTTCGCGGATGGTCCGCCGCAACTCCTCGCGAATCTTGGCATCCAGCGCACCGAAGGGCTCATCCAGCAGCAGCACCTCGGGTTTATGCGCCAGCGCGCGGGCCACGGCCACCCGTTGCTGCTGGCCGCCGGATAACTGCGAGGGCAACCGGTCGTCCATGCCTTCGAGCGCCACCAGCCGCAACAGTTCGCGGCGCCGCTCGCGGCGCTGCGCGGCGCGCATGCGGCGCACCCGCAGGGCGAACTCGATGTTGTCCGCCACCGTCATGTGGCGGAACAGCGCATAGTTCTGGAACACCAGCCCCACGCCGCGCTCGCGCGCGGAAATGTGGGTGACATCGCGGCCGTGCAGGGAAATGCGGCCGTGATCGACGCCCGTCAGCCCGGCGATCGCGCGCAGCAAGGTGCTCTTGCCGCTGCCGCTGGGTCCGAGCAGCACGAAAAACTCGCCATCGCCGATGTCGACGGAGACATCATTGACGACGGGCGCACCCTGGTAGCGCTTGGTGATCTGATCGAGCGTGATCGACATGAAACCTTAATCCTAGACTGGACCTGGTTTAACCGACAGGTACGAACCGGTTATAAAGCGGTTACAGAGCCGCCGGGCGCGGTCAGATCACGATCATCACGTCGGGACAGGCTTTCAGTTCGGTCACGAGGCCGGTCACCTGCGCGGCACTGACGGCCCGGATGCGGTAGGAGAGGGACTGGAAATTGCCATTGCCGCTGAGGCGTTCGGTGGTCCCGGACAGGTCCACATCCGGCGCATGCGCGCTGAAAATCGCGTCAATCCGTGCCCGCAGCGTGTCGCTGGTGCGGCCGACGACCTTGATCGGGTAGTCGGTCGGAAACTGCAGCAGGGTGAGCGGTGCGCTGCCCGCGACGGGTCCTTCCGGCGCGCTCACCAGGGCCTCCCGGCGAGCTCCTGTTTGTAGCGCTGCAACTGGGTGTGCAGGGCCCGCCACACCGGACCCGGCCGACCCTCCCCGACGGGGCTGCCGTTCAGTTTTGTCACCGGGACCACTTCGCGGGTCGCCGCCGACAGCATCACTTCCGCGGCCGCGTGCAGCTGCGCCTCGCTCACCCGGGCCGCGCGCACCGGGATGCCGGCGCGCTCGGCCATCTTTTCCACCGCGCCGCGCGTCAGGCTGGGCAGCACCTGCCCCGAGAGGGCCGGCGTCACCAGCTCACCGCCCAGCACCACATGCACGGCCGAGGCGGAGCCTTCCGTCAATTCACCCGCGCGCAGCAGGATGGCCTCGGTCGCGCCCGCCTGGGTGGCCTGCTCACGCAGCAGGATGTTCGCCAGCAGGGCCGTGGCCTTGATGTCGCAGCGCCCCCAGCGATTGTCCACGGCCGTCACGCAGCTCACGCCGCGTTCCAGCGTCGCCGCATCCGGCAGCGTGAGCGGCGAGCAGAACGCGAACACGGTGCGTTCGAGTATCGGCAGCGGCGCATGGTTGCGGCCGAATTCAGCGCCGCGGGTGACCTGCCAGTACACATAGGTGTCGTCCGTGGCATTGCGGTCGATCAGCGTGGCAATGATCTCGTGCCACTGCTCACGGGTATGCGGATCCTGCATGCCCAGCTCGCGCAGGCTCGCGGCGAGCCGCTCGCAATGGGCGGCAAAGCGGAAGGGTCGCCGGCCGTACACCGGCATGACCTCGTAGACCGCATCCGCGAACAGGAAGGCGCGATCCAGTGGCGAGACCCGCGCCTGTGCCAGCGGCAGGTATTCGCCATTCAGGTAGCACAGCGGCAGCGGTGTCGCCACGTTGCCGGTCCTACTTGAACCAGAGTGCGATGTGATCGCTCATGCGCGTCCACAGTCCGCCCGCCGGCACCGCCTGCAGCGCGACCACGGGTACCTTGGCCACCACCACGCCATCGGGCGTGGCGACCGTGAAATCACCGACCTTCGCGCCGGCGGCCAGTGGCGCCCGCAGGTGATTCTCCAGGGTGGTGGTGGTCGTGAGCTGTCCGGCCTGGTCACGGCCCACCGTGACGACCACTTCCTGCGCGAGCCCCACCGCGGCGGTGGTCGTGGCGGACAGGTAGACGCGCGGGGTGCCCAGCACGGTGCCGCGGCTCTTCACCAGCACCGTCTGATAGAACGAGTAGCCGTAGCCCAGCAGCGTGGCGCTGGCCTGTTCCCGATCCTTCACCGAGGGGGAACCCAGCACCACCGAGATCAGGCGCGTGCCGTTGCGCAGCGCCGAGGTGACCAGGCAGAACCCGGCGCTGTCGGTGTGGCCGGTCTTCAAGCCATCCACGGTCGGATCCGCGCCGAGCAGCCCGTTGCGGTTCTGCTGCCGGATGTTGTTCCACGAAAATTCATGCAGGCTGAACAGCGGATAGAAATCCGGAAAGTCATGGATCAGATGCTGCGCCAGCACCGCGAGGTCGCGCGCCGTGGTGTAGTGATCCGGGTTGGGAAGCCCGGCGGCATTGGTGTAGTGCGTATGGGCCATGCCCAGACGCCGGGCGTACTCATTCATGACCTGGACAAAGGCCGTTTCAGTGCCGGCCACGCGCTCGGCCAGGGCGACGGTGGCATCGTTCCCCGACTGCACGATCATGCCCTTGATCAGGATATCCACCGGGATCTGGGTGCCCACCTGAACAAAGGTGCGCGATCCTTCGGACCGCCAGGCGTGCTCGCTGATGGTGACCTGGTCGGTGAGCTTCAGCCGCCCATCGTGCAGCGTCGTGAAGACGATGTAGGCGGTCATCAGCTTCGTGAGGCTGGCCGGTTCCATGCGATCGTCCGCGTGATCGGACGCCAGCACCCGACCGGTCAGGTAATCCTCGAGCAGGTAGGCGCGCGCCGGCACCGCCGGAGGCGAGGGAATGGGCGCGGCGGCCGTGGCCGAGGCCACGAGCGTGAAGCTGGACAGGGTGACGAGTGCAAGGGCGAACAGGCTACGAAGCATCCGCTGTGATCCTGGAAAGTTGTAGGGGTGAGCCCTTGAGTTTATCAGTCGAGAGCCAGGCGCGCGTCGGGAACTCCCAGCGTGGCAAGCTGCGCCGCCAGGGCATCAAAGTCGGCGACGCTGTTCACCGGACCGACCCGCACGCGGTACAGGTGATGGCCCGGCTGCGGCAGCAGCACGACGGCACTGCTCAGGCCCGCCCGTTGCAGGCGCTGCTGCAGGCCCGTGGCATTGGCGGGCACGGCGAAGGCGCCGGCCTGGACATACAGCGTCGGGGGCGGTTTCTCGGTGGCGCGAGTGAGCGCCTCGCTTTGCGGGTCATCGGGCGTGACCACCCGTACTTCCACCATGGCCGTGCCGGCGCGCAGCATGTCGAGCTTCACCGCTGCGGTGTACGACAGGTCGATCAGGCGATTGGCCACGAAGGGGCCGCGATCGTTGATGCGCACCACCACGGATCGCCCATTGACCAGATTGGTGACGCGCGCATAGCAGGGAATGGGCAAGGTCTTATGGGCCGCGGTCATGGCGTACATGTCGTAGGGCTCGCCCATCGAGGTGCCGCCGCCATGGAAGCCGGGCCCATACCAGGAGGCGACGCCGCGCTCCACATAGCCCACCGTCGTGGCCAGCAGTTCGTAGCGCCGTCCCAGCACCGTGTAGAAGGGCGGATTGCCGTTGCGGCTGCGCGGTTCGAGGCGCGGCACGGCGTCCGGAATGGCCGCGATATCCGCCGGCGTCGGTGCACTCGGCGGCGGCGCCGGGGCGGTCGGCGGCGGGGCGGGCTGGGCCGGGCCGCGGGGCGCGCGGCCACCCACCAGCGCGCAGCCGGCGAACAGCACCAGCAGGCCGCCGAGCAGCAGCCGCGACCGCACCCGTGGGCTGCGGCGCACGCGCAGCGGCTCACTCCGTGGGCGCATCATGCACGCCCGCGGCAATGGCCTGCGCCAGATCCGCCACCGCCATGGCATAGCGGGCGCTGCGGTTGTAGCGGCTGATCACGTAGAAATTATTGAAGCCCACCCGAAATGCCGGGCCGGTGGCCTGTTCCGCGGCGATCAGCACGGCCGGCGTGGTCCCGGGCAGATCGCTTTGGGTGATGATGCCTGCGGCCTTGAGGCTGTCGAGAGTCGCCGTCAGCTCCAGCTTGCGCGGCGCCTCGGGCGCCGGCGCGTCGGGCGCCAGCTGCGCCTCCGCCAGCACCGGTGCATCGGTCTGCCAGCCGTTTTGTCTGAGCAGATTGGCCACGCTGGCGAAGATATCGCGCCAGTCGTTCCACAGATCGACGTGCTGGTTCTCATCCGCATCCACGCCGTAGCGCCGGTAGCTTGAGGGCATGAACTGCGGCGCGCCCATGGCGCCGGTGTAGGAGCCCTTGACGTGCAGCGGGTTCAAATGCGCTTCATCCGCCAGCAGCAGAAACTGCACCAGCTCCGCGCGGAAGAAATCGGCGCGCGGCGGGTAGTCAAAGGCGAGGGTGGCCAGCGAGTCGAGCACCCGATCCTTGCCGGTGATGTGGCCGTAGCCGGTTTCGCAGCCCAGGATGGCGACGAGGTACTCCGGCGCGACGCCCTGGGTGCGGGCCACCTCCTCGAGCACCGGCCGATGCGACAACCAGAAGCGCACGCCATCGGCGATGCGCTGATCGGTCACTAAGTTCGCGCGGTACTGCCACCACGGCAGCACGGTCTCGGCAGGACTGGAGATCTTGTCGATGACCGCCGGGTTCGGATGCGCATGCCGCAGGATGCGGGTGACCCGGGCCCGGGTGAGCGGTGGCTGGCGGGCGGCGCTGGCGATGAAGCTTTGGATTTCCGGTCGCGACAGATCAAAGCCGCGGCCGGCGCAGGCCGCCGCGGTCCACAGCAACCCCGCGCCCGCGCACAACATGGCAGCGCCCACCGACCAAGCTCGCAGGCGTGCGCGGTTCACTATGACCCGACCAGCTTCCGGTGCGAGTACATCGACATCAGAATACCGAAGCCGGCGAGCAGGGTCACCATGGAGGTGCCGCCATAACTGATCAGTGGCAGGGGCACGCCCACCACCGGCATCAGGCCACTGACCATGCCGGCATTGATGAAGACGTAGACGAAGAAGGTCAGCGCCAGGCTTCCGGCCAGCAGCCGCGCATAGGTGTCCTGGGTCTGCGTGGACAGGTACACGGCCCGTCCCACCACAAAGGCATACAGCAGCAGCAGGATGAAGAGCCCCAGCATGCCGAACTCCTCGCCGATCACCGCGAAGATGAAGTCCGTGGAGCTCTCGGGCAGATAGTCCAGCTGCGCCTGGCTGCCGTTCATCCAGCCCTTGCCGAATACCCCGCCGGAACCGATGGCGATCTGCGACTGGATGATGTGGTAGCCGGCGCCCTGCGGATCAATCTGTGGATTGATAAAGGTCAGAATCCGGTTCTGCTGGTAGTCGTGCATGTGGTGCCAGCCGAACCAGCCGCCGATCCCGGCCAGTGCCAGCAGGGCCAGCACGACCCGGAACTGCAGCCCCGCCATCATGATTACCAGCGCGCCGGAGATGGCGATCAGCGCGCCCGTCCCCAGATCCGGCTGCATGACCACCAGACCCGTGGGCACCAGGATCACGACGGCGAGCAGCGCCAGGTTCAGCGGGTTCGGCGGCAGCGCGCGCTCGTGCAGATACCAGGCACACATCATCGGCACGGCCAGCTTCATGATTTCCGAGGGCTGGAAGCGCAGCACGCCCAAGTCCAGCCAGCGCTGCGCACCCTTGCCGATGGCCCCCATGCCGGCGACGACCAACAGCAGGATGACCCCGAGCAGATACAGCCATGGCGAGAGGCGCCGCAGGAAATTCGGATTCACCTGGGCCAGCAGCAGCATGGCCACCGTGCCCATCCCGAGGTGGCCGACCTGACGGATGACCATGCCGAGGCTCTGGCCGGAGGCGCTGTAGAGCACCACCAGGCCGTAGGCGGCGATCAGCCCCAGTCCCACCAGCAAAGGACCATCCAGCTTCAGCGCCAGCAGCATGCGCGCCGCGCCCGTGACGGCACGGCGGGCGCTGGGACCGTCGGTGATTTCCTCGCGGATCATGGCTGCTCGGGCGGCGGCTCAGCCGCCGGCGGGGCGACCTGCAGCGCCGCGCGGGCCTCGGGCGGGGGTGCGAAAGCAGCCTTGAGCTTGCCATCCTCTCCGAGCAGGTAGGCGTCCAGTACCGCGCGCGCGATGGGTGCGGCGTTGGCGGCGCCGAAGCCGACGTTCTCAACCAGTACGGCGACGGCGATGCGCGGCGCCTCGGCGGGCGCGAAGGCGACGAACCAGGCATGATCGCGCAGGTTTTCGGCGACCGTCTTGGCGTTGTACTTCTCGTTCTGACCCACGGTGTACACCTGGGCCGTACCGGTCTTGCCGGCGGCCGTGTACGCGGATTTGGCGAAGGCGGCTTGCCCGGTGCCGCAATACCCGGAGCAGGTGGTCGTGCCGATCATGGCGTCGATCACCGTCGTCCAGTCGGTTTGCGAGATGCCCTGCACGGGCTTGTCCTCGATGGGCGCGATGGCGGTCACATGACCGTCGGCGCCGCGCATGCCGGTGACCAGGCGCGGGCGGAAATTCCGACCGCGCTCGCTGATGATGCCGACGATATGCGCCAGCTGCAGCGGCGTCACCAGCAGGTAGCCCTGACCAATGCCCATGTTCACCGTTTCGCCGGGAAACCAGACCTGATCGGCCGGATGTTTGAAGGCCGTTTTCTTCCAGGCCGGCGAGGGCAGCAGTCCCGGCTTCTCGCCGCTGATGTCGATGCCGGTGAGCTGGCCGTAACCGAAGGGCGCCAGTCCCGTGTCGAGCCGGTCGATCCCCAACTCCGAGGCGAGCTTGTAGAAATAGACATCCGAGGAACGGGCGATGGCCTCGCGCAGATCAAGCATGCCACGCGGCTCGGTCTTGTCCGCGCGATACACGTGCACGCTGTGCGGCAGCTGGAAGGTGCCATTGCAGAAGACCTTGGTAGCGGCCGTGATCGCCCGATCGGTCAGGGCCACCAGGCCGATGGCCGGTTTGATGGTCGATCCGGACGGGTATGTGCCGCGCAGGGCGCGATTGAGCAAGGGCTTGTTGTCGTCATTCGACAGCGCGGCGTATTCGGCGCGGGTAATGCCACGCGCGAACTGCGTCGGATCAAAGCCCGGCTTGCTGACCAGGGCGATGATGTCGCCATTGCGCGGATCAAGCGCCACCACGGCGCCGCGGTGCGCCCCGAGACCGTCTTCGGCGGTGCGCTGCGCCTTCAGGTCCAGCCCCAGGATCAGGTTCTCGCCCGCGACCGGCGCCTGGGTGCGCAGCTGCTGGTTGGAGCTGCCGATTTTTTCCACCGAACGGCCCTCGGCATTGACGAGGATCTGCCGATAGCCATTGGTGCCGTGCAGCTGCTTCTCAAACGCCCCCTCCACGCCGAGCTTGCCGATCACGGAGGTGCCCGCGTAAGCGGTAGTGTCCACATGCTGCAGGTCGTTCTCGCTCAAGGCACTGACGTAGCCCAGGGCGTGCACCGCGAGCGCGCCATTGGGATACCAGCGGGTCTGGCGGGACTTGATGTCCACGCCGGGGAAGTCGAAGCGATGCACCGCGAAGCGCCCGACATCCTCATCGGTCATGCGCAACCGAATGGGCACGCTGTCGAAGCTGCGGCGGGAAAGTATGGTGCGCCGGATATCCGGCAGCTCCTCGGCGGTCAGCAGGCCAATGGCCACCAGGCCCTTGAGGGTGGCATTCAGATCGGAGACTTCCTCGCGCACCAGTTCCAGCTGGTAGCCGGGCTCCCCGCCGGCCAGGGTCTCGCCGTTGCGGTCGAGCAGCAGGCCGCGCGCCGCGGGGATGGGTTCCACGCGCACGCGGTTGTACTGCGACTGCTGGGAATAATAGTCATAGCGCACCACCTGCAGCAGCACCAGGCGGCCGGCCAGGATCAGCAGCAGGATGGCGCCGATCAGGCTGGCAATCAGCGCGCGCTGATCAAACAGCCGTTGTTCCTTCCAGTGGTCCTTGATGCGGACGCCGCGCATGGGACAGGCGATCCTTTCAGCGTGAGCCGCGCACGCGATCCAGGACCGCGCTCGCGAGGGGCCAGATGAGGGCGCCGGTCACGGTGTGGATCCAGCGCAGGGGACTCGTCTTCGGATGGCCGGTCCAGCCATCGATGGCGAACAGGATGAACTCATACACCACCAGCGCGCCCAGCATGATCAGCGCCTGCTGGAAGGCCGGCTTCAGGCGGATTTTCTGGTGCTCGCGCACGGCCACATAGGTGATGGCCGACAGGGCCAGGGCATTCTGGCCCAGCACCGCGCCGCGAAACACATCCAGCGCGAGGCCCGAGAAAAAGCCCAGCGCGATGCCGCCCACCCGCGGGGCGGCGATCGACCAGTACATGACCGTGAGCACCAGGAAGGCCGGGCGCACGGCGGCGAGCCAGGAGGGCAGCGGCAGCACCGACAGCACCAGTGCCACCACCACCGTCAGCAACACGCTGCCCAGGGATTCGGGTCGGCGATCGATCATGGCGGGCCGCGCACAGCAGGCTTGCTGCCGGCCGCCTTCGGAGCGGGTGCCGACGCCGCGGCGGGCGCCGCTGTCAGGCGCGGCAGCGCCGGCATCGGCAGCAATTCCAGGGATGGTGCCGGCTGGCGCTGCAGGGCGGGGTTGCCGGTCGTGGCCGCGCCCTCCTTCAGGTGGGTGGGGGCCGCGGGATGGGAGTCCTGGAACCATACCAGCGTGACTTCGTGCAGCGCGACGAGATGCGCCAGTGGTGTGGCACGAATCTGCGCCAGCGGCTGGACCTTGTCGTGGCTGACCTCGGCGATGCGGGCCACCGGGTAGCCCTGCGGGAAGACGCCCCCGAGGCCGGAGGTCAGCAACAGGTCGCCGGTTTTCACATCTGCATTTGCCGGCAGATAGGGCAGGGCCAGTGAGTCGGCGTAGCCGGTACCCACCGCGATGGTGTGGACCCCGGTGCGTTCCACCTCCACCGGGACCGCGTGTTCCACATCGGTCACCAGCAGCACCTCAGCGCTCCACGGTCCGACGCGGGTGGTCTGGCCCAGCAGTCCGTAGTTGTCCATGACTGCCTGGCCCTTGAAGACCCCATTGCGCGCGCCGCGATTGATCAACAGACGCTGGCGCTGATGGTCGTCGAGATCCGCCTCGACGACTTCGGCCGCCATCCAATGCTCGGCAATCGGCGGCAGCGCGCTGCGCAGGCCGCGCAGCTCGGCGTTCTCGCGCACCAGTGCCTCGAAGCGCATGACCTTCAAGGACAGCTCGCGATCGCGCGCACGCAGCGCGGCATTCTGGGCCTCGAGGGTGGCGCGGGCGGTCAGAGAGTCCTGGGTCCAGCGCAGCGCCTGGCCCGGCGAGCTCACGGCCAGTTGCAGCGGATAGGCCGCGGCGCTCAGGAAGTAGCGGGCCTGGACCAGCCAGCCGCCACGCCGATCCAGCACCATGAGTACGATCGCCAGGACGGCAAACACCGTGAAACTGAATCCGGGGGCGGTTCCTCGCCCCTGCGATGCCCGGTAGTTTCCTGCGCCGTAGGCAGCCACGCTATTTTTTGCGGGTGATGAGCGGTTACTCGAGGCCGAAGTGTCCGGGACCCATCTCGTCCATGAGCTCGAGAATGCGTCCGCCACCGCGCGCCACGCAGGTCAGCGGATCATCCGCGATAACCACGGGCAAACCGGTTTCCTCGGTCAGCAGCTTGTCGATGTCGCGCAGCAGGGCGCCACCTCCGGTGATCACGATGCCGCGCTCGGCCACATCCGCGCCCAGTTCCGGCGGGGTCTGTTCCAGGGCCTGTTTGACGGCACTGACGATGGCCTGCAGGGGCTCCTGCAGGGCCTCGAGGATTTCATTGCTGTTGAGCGTGAAGCTGCGCGGCACGCCTTCGGAGAGGTTGCGGCCCTTGACCGACAGTTCCCGCACCTGCTGGCCCGGATAGGCCGAGCCGATCTCGATCTTGATGCGCTCGGCGGTCGCCTCGCCGATGAGGATGCCGTAGTTGCGGCGCACGTAATTCATGATGGCATCATCGAACCGGTCGCCGCCGATGCGGGCGGAATTGGCGTAGACGATGCCATTCAAGGACAGCACGGCCACTTCGGAGGTGCCACCGCCGATGTCCAGGACCATCGAGCCGCGGGCTTCATGGACCGGCAGGCCCGCGCCCACTGCGGCGGCCATCGGCTCGCTGACAATCGCCACATTGCGGGCGCCGGCGCCTTCGGCCGATTCACGGATGGCCCGGCGCTCCACCTGGGTGGAGCCGAACGGCACGCACACCAGCACCCGCGGCGAGGGCTTGAGCATGCGGTTGCCGTGGACCTTGTTGATGAAGTACTGGAGCATCTTCTCCGTATAGGTGAAGTCGGCGATGACGCCGTCCTTCATGGGGCGCACGGCATTGATATGGCCCGGGGTACGCCCCAGCATGCCCTTGGCCTCGGAGCCTACGGCGACGATGATCTTGCCGCCGCGCGTGGGCTCATCCTGAACCGCGACGACCGAGGGCTCATTGAGGACAATGCCCTTGTCGCGCACGTAGATCAGGGTGTTGGCAGTACCCAGATCGATCGACAGATCACTGGAGAAGTAACCGCGAAGACGTTTGAACATGAAAAAAACCGGCGTTTGAAAAGAAGCGGGAGGAGCCTCCCAAAGTGGCGCGTACCATAGCAACCGATGGAACATTGAGCAAGGCACGGTGTATCATCTCGCGCCCATTTTCCCGCAGTTTTTCCCGCTCTCACGAAAGCTCGCAAAGCAGGCCGCCATGAAGCCCGAACAGATCGCCGCCATCGCCCACCTCGCTCGTCTGTCCATGGACGAGGCTGAACTGCCGCGCTACCAGGAGTCGCTGGCGCGCATTCTGTCGTTTGTTGGCGACTTGGAGCAGGCGCAGACGCAGGATGTGAGTCCCATGTCACATCCGCTGCCGGGCCTGGTGCAGCGCCTGAGGGCCGACGCCGTCACGGAGACCGATGCACACGAGCTGTATCAGGCCAATGCCCCGCAGGTCGCCGCATCCTTGTACCTGGTGCCGAAGGTCATCGAGTGAGTCTGCATACCAAATCACTGGCGCAGCTGGCCGACGGCCTGCGGGCCCATGAGTTCTCGAGCGTCGAGCTGACGCGCGCGCTGCTGGAGCGCATCGAGACCCACCAGCCGCAACTGAATGCCCTGATTTCGGTGACCGGCCCCTCCGCCATGCAGGCGGCGGCCGTCGCTGATGGGGTGCTGGCCCGCGGCGGCGGGGGGCCGCTCACCGGTATCCCACTGGTTCACAAGGATATCTTCTGTACCGAGGGGGTGCGGACCACCTGCGCCTCGCGCATGCTCGACAACTTCGTCGCCCCCTACGACGCCACGGTTGTGGCAAAGCTCAAGGCCGAGGGCATGGTGATGTTGGGTAAGGCCAACATGGATGAGTTCGCCATGGGGTCCTCCAACGAGACCAGCTACTACGGTCCGGTTCGCAACCCCTGGAATCACAAGCTGGTCCCGGGCGGCTCCTCGGGCGGCTCGGCCGCGGTCGTGGCGGCCCGCCTGGCGCCCTTCGCCAGCGCCACCGACACCGGCGGCTCGATCCGGCAGCCCGCGGCGCTGTGCGGCGTCACCGGATTCAAGCCCACCTATGGGCGCGTGTCCCGCTACGGCATGATCGCGTTCGCCTCGAGCCTGGACCAGGGCGGCACGCTGACCGTCTCGGCCGCGGATGCGGCCCTGATCCTGCGGGCCATGGCCGGATTTGATCCGCGCGATTCCACCAGTGTCGAGCACGCCGTGCCCGATTACGTCGCCGGCCTGGACCAGCCGCTCACCGGACTGAAGATCGGGCTGCTCAAGGAGTTCTTCGAGAAGGGCCTGGAACCGGACAACGAACGTTGCGTGCGCGCCGCGCTGGCCGTGTATGAAAAGCTGGGGGCGAAGCTGATCGAGGTCAGCCTGCCGAACCTGGGCCTGTCCGTGCCCGCGTACTATGTGGTGGCCCCGGCCGAGTGCTCCTCGAATCTCGCCCGCTTCGATGGCGTGCGCTTCGGCCATCGCGCCAAGGATCCGAAGGATCTGCTGGACCTGTACAAGCGCTCGCGCGGCGAAGGGTTCGGGGCCGAGGTCAAGCGCCGCATCATGACCGGCACCTATGTGCTGTCGGCCGGGTACTACGATGCGTTCTATATCAAGGCGCAGAAGGTGCGGCGGCTGATCGCCAATGAGTTCGAGCGCGCCTTCGGGCAGGTCGATGTGCTGATGGGGCCGACCACCCCGACCGCGGCCTTCGAGCTGGGGTCCAAGACCGCCGATCCGATCACCATGTACCTGAACGACATCTATACCATCGGCGCGAACCTGGCGGGGTTGCCGGCCATGTCCATTCCCTGCGGCTTCACGCAGAACCTGCCGCTGGGACTGCAGATCATCGGGCGGCACTTCGCCGAAGAGCGCCTGCTCAGCGTCGCCCACGCCTATCAGCGCGAAACGGACTGGCACACCCGCGTGCCCCCCGGCTATGAATAACGATACGTGGGAAACCGTCATCGGGCTGGAAATCCACGCCCAGCTGGCGACGAAATCGAAGATCTTCTCCGCCTCGGCCACCGCCTATGGCGCGCCCCCGAATGCGCAGGCGAATCTGGTGGACCTGGGGTATCCGGGGGTCCTGCCGGTCCTGAACCAGGCGGCCGTCACCATGGCGGTGAAGTTCGGCCTGGCCATCGCCGCGCAGGTGACGCCGCTGTCGGTATTCGCGCGCAAGAATTACTTCTATCCGGACCTGCCCAAGGGCTATCAGATCAGCCAGTACGAGCTGCCGATCGTCGCGAAAGGCCACATGGACATCGTGCTGGAGGATGGCGCGACCAAACGCATCGGCATCACGCGGGCGCATCTGGAAGAGGACGCCGGCAAGTCGATGCACGAGGGATTGGGTGCCTTTTCCGGCATCGATCTGAATCGCGCCGGCACCCCGCTGCTCGAGATCGTCTCGGAACCGGACATGCGTTCGGCGCACGAGGCGGTGGCCTACATGAAGAAGATCCACACCCTGGTGCGGTACCTGGAGATCTGCGACGGCAACATGCAGGAAGGCTCCTTCCGCTGCGATGCGAATGTGTCGGTGCGGCGCAAGGGTGCCGACAAGCTGGGCACGCGCGCCGAAATCAAGAACATCAACTCCTTCCGCTTCGTGGAAAAGGCCATCCACTACGAGGTGGCGCGGCAGATCGACATCATCGAGTCCGGCGGCAAGGTGCTGCAGGAGACGCGCCTGTACGACCCTGACAAGGGCGAGACGCGCTCCATGCGCTCCAAGGAAGAGGCCAACGACTATCGGTACTTTCCGGATCCGGACCTGTTGCCGGTGGCGGTCGATGCCGCGTTCATCGCCGGCGTGCGCGCGACCTTGCCGGAGTTGCCCGATGAGAAGGCGGCGCGCTTCGCACAGGCGTTCGCGCTCTCGGCCTACGATGCCGGCGTGCTCACCGCCAGCCGCGAGCTGGGGGATTACTTCGAAGCCGTGGTGCGGGAGATCCCTCAGGATCCGAAGCTGGCGGCCAACTGGGTGATGGGTGAGCTCGCCGCGGCGTTGAACCGCGACGGCATCGACATCGGCGCGAGCAAGCTCGCCGCCGGCCGGGTCGCGGGGCTGCTCAAGCGCATCGCCGATGGCACCATCTCCGGCAAGATTGCCAAGGAGGTCTTCGAGGCGATGTGGGCGAGCGGCGCGGATGCCGATTCGGTCATTGCCGAGAAGGGCCTGAAGCAGATCTCGGATCCGGCGGCCATCGAGAAGGCGATTGATGAGGTCTTCGCGAAGAGTCCCGGCCAGCTGGCCGACTATCGCGCCGGCAAGGACAAGCTGTTCGGATTCTTCGTCGGCCAGGTGATGAAGGCCACGGGCGGCAAGGCCAACCCGGGGCAGTTGAACGAACTGCTCAAGAAGAAGCTGGCCGGTTAGGAATCTTGTGATTGCGCCAGATCGCCCCCACAGAGGGCGCCATGACTACTGACTTCATCGCACCCGAGCAGGTGCAGCGCTTCATTTTCGACAACCGGCCCGTGCGCGGCCACTGGGTCGGCATCGGCCAGGGCTGGCGGGATCTGCGCCAGTTCCGCGACTATTCGCCCCCGGTCCAGGAGCTGCTGGGTCAGGCCGTCTGTGCGGCGCTGTTGCTGGCGGCCACCCTGAAATTCAAGGGCACCCTGACGCTGCAGCTGCAGGGCAATGGGGCCGTCGGCTTGCTCGTGGCCCAGTGCACCCATGATTTTCGCTACCGGGCGCTCGCCCGTTCGCAAGGCGACGGGGCGGCGACGTCCCTGACGCCCGAGGTGTTCCGCTGGCTGGTCGGGGATGAAGGGCGACTGACCGTGACCATCGAGGCCGAGGAGCGCGAACTGCGCTACCAGGGCGTGGTGCCGCTCACCGGACATTCCCTCGCCGCCTGTCTGGAGGAGTACTTCGCCTCCTCCGAGCAGCTGCCGACACGGGTGCGGCTGGCAGCGGATGCGCAGCACGCGGCGGGCCTGCTGGTGCAGCGCCTGCCGGGGAGCGGCGGCGTGGCGGCTGATTCGGCCGATGATGAGGCCGGTACGGCCTGGGCCGATGCGCAGGCCAGTCTGGAAGCCGTGACCGCCGCCGACCTGCTGCACTTCACCGGGGAGGAACTGCTGCTGCAGGACTTCCGCCAGCATGATGTGCGGGTGTTTGCCGGCGAGCCGGTCCGATTCGAATGCCGCTGCACCCCGGAGCGGGTCGGCAGCATGCTGCGCGGCTTGGGCGAAGCGGAGGTGCGCGAGGTGCTGCAGGAACAGGGTGCCGTGACCGTGACCTGTGACTTCTGCAATCGCCCCTACGAGTACGACGCCGCGGCCGTGGAGGCGCTGTTCGCAGCCGGGAATGGCGGCCAGGGTGCAGAAAATGGCCGCGACTCCGGCCAGGCGCTGCACTAGTTACAGCATTTCGCTCATGTAGCCGGCGGCCACGGCCGCACCGTCCGTGCCCTGCAGGCTGATCGCCAGCTCGCGGGCCGCGCGCGCATAGGCCGGCTGCGCCAGCAAGGTGCGCAGCTCGCGCACCAGGCGCGCGGCGGTGACGCGCCGGAAGGGCAGGGTTCGGGCCACACCCAGTCGCACGGTGCGCGCGGCATTGTCCGGCTGATCAAAGAAAACCGGCGTGATCAGCTGCGGCCGGCCGGCGCGCAGCGCCTGTGACAGGGTGCCGATTCCCGCCTGGTGAACCACGGCGCAGGCGTGCGGGAAAACCTGCGAATACGGCAGGTAGCCGAACGCACAAACCGACGGCGGCAGGTCCGGCAGCTGGGTGGCGCCGCTCACCAGGATGGCGCGCCGCTGCAGCTGCCGCGCCGCTGCAACGGCCGCGGACCAGAAGTCCCCGGCCAGCCACACTGCCGAAGATCCCAGCGCAAATACCAGGGGCGGCTCGCCGGCGGCGAGGAAGGCCTGCAGCCGCGCCAAGGACTGCGGGTCGGGCATGGCGCCGTCATGGAGCGGCGTGCCGCAGATGCGGGTGTGCGGCGGCCAGTCCGGCTGCGGCCGCATCAGGGCGGCATCAAACAGCGCCAGCGTGCCCCGTGGCGAGAACTGGCCATCGAACACGAAGACCTGCCCGCTCGCCGGCATTCCCAGTTCGCGCCGGTACGCATGCAGTGGCGCTTCCCAGCCGCGCACGGTGCTGCGGATCACGCGCATCAGCGGGTTGTAGATCCAAGGACCCAAGCGCTGCGCAATCTGCAGGGAGTTGATGGGCGCCAGGGCCGGTGGATCGTGGCGCGACAGAAAACTCGCGGGCGCCAGCACCGTGGACAGCCACGGCTTGCGCAGCTGCGCGGCGACCACCTGCACCATGAAGGTGAGCGGATGACTGATCAGCAGATCCGCATCCACGGCGGCCGCGCCCAGCTGCAGGTGCGATTCTCTCAGGTGCGGCATCAGCAGCTCCTGCACCAGCACCCGGGTGCCCAGCAGCGGATCCGACACGCGCCGCGCCAGCTCCGCGAACGTGCCCAGCTCGGCGAGGCCCGGCGCGACGGGCGCAAACTCCAGACCCTCGGCCTCGACCGGCGCACGATAGTCGCTGCTGGTGGCAATGCGCGCGATATGACCGCGCGCCTGCAGCGCGCGGCCCACGGCCAGGTACGGATGCAGATCTCCCAGCGAGCCGAAGGTTGCCAGCAGGACCCGGGCCATCAGTGCAGGTTTCGCAGGTAGGTGATATCCCCCAGATCCCGCATCTGGCCAAGGATCCACTCGCGCCGGGCCACGACATAGGCGGAGGGCCGGTTGGCATGCAGGCGCACGGGGTTGGGCAGGACCGCGGCCAGTTGCGCCGCCTCGCCGCGCGTCAAGGCCGCGGCATGCTTGTGAAAATAGACCTCGGCCGCCGCTTCGATGCCGAAGACATCCGGACCGAATTGCGCGCTGTTCAGGTAGACCTCGAGAATCCGGCGCTTCGGCCAGCACAGCTCCAGCAGGCTGGTGAACCAGGCCTCCAGGCCCTTGCGCAGGTAGCTGTGCCCGCCCCAGAGGAACAGGTTCTTGGCGGTCTGCTGGGAGAGGGTGCTGGCGCCGCGCGAGCGGATGCCTTCCTCCTGTTCACGCAGGGCATCGTGAATGGAATCGAAATCAAAGCCGTGGTGAAACGGAAACTTCTGGTCCTCCGAGGCGATGACGGCCAGCTGCGCGGCAGGCGCGATGCGATCGCGTTCGACCCAGGTATGGCGCAGGTGAAAGCTCGAGTCGCCGCCGGCCAGTGCGCCGAGCCTCGCCTCCAGCATGAACGCGCTGGTGACCGGCGGCCACCAGCGCATCAGCAGCACCGCGGCGCTGCTCAGGATCACTGCGACCAGAAGCAGTCCCAGAATCCAGCGCAGCAGCTTCGCGAAGGCACGGCGGATGGGGATCTTCTCTGGCGGCTCGTCAATTCGCCGCGACTTCGCGCGCTGAGATGATCATCACGTCCTCCACGGGCACATCATCGTGGCCACGGCGCCGGCCGGTTTTTACCGCGGCGATCTGGTCGATGACATCCATGCCGTCCACGACCTTCCCGAACACCGCATAACCATAGGAGCCGGGCTTGTGGTCCAGGAAGTCATTGTCCTTGAGGTTGATGAAGAACTGCGAGGTGGCGCTGTTGATGTCATTGGTGCGCGCCATCGACAGGTAGCCGCGCCCGTTCTTCACGCCATTGGCAGCCTCATTCTTGATCGGCTCGTGATTGGCCTTCTGGCTCATGTCCGGCGTCATGCCGCCGCCCTGGATCATGAAACCGGGAATGACCCGGTGGAAAATGAGGCCGTCAAAGAATTCCTCGCGCACATAGCGTGCGAAATTCTCGGCCGAAATCGGTGCTTCCTTGGCGAGCAGCTCGACGGTGAAGTCGCCGAGCGTGGTTTGGAATCGGATCATGAATCACTTCCTGGTAGCGGCTTGGGATGCGTCCTGGGTCCATTGGCCTTCGGTCACCCGTTCGTGGCCGCCAAGATCGCGGTGCGAGCGTACGCTGCCGAACCCGCGCGCGACAAGTTCACGGGCCACCGCAGCGGCCTGCGTGGCGCCGTGCTCCAGCGCCAGCCACCCGCCGGCATGCAGATGATCCGGCGCCGCCTGGATGATGGCGCGCAGGGCCGCCAGGGCATCCTCACCCGGGGTCAATGCCTCCCGCGGTTCATCTCGGAGGGCCAGCAGCGCCGGATCCCGGGCATCGACGTAAGGCGGGTTGCTGAGCACCAGGTCGAAACGGCGTCCTGCAAGCCCGGAAAACCAGTCGCCGGATTCAAACTCGACCGCCGTGAGACCCAAGCGCCGGGCATTGTCCCGGGCGACCGCCAGGGCCGCCGGCGCCGCATCGATCGCCAGCACCTGCCAGCCGGGCCGCTCGACCGCCAGGGACAGGGCGATGGCGCCGGAGCCGGTGCCCAGGTCCAGCACCTGCGCGAGCGGCGCATCGCACAGCGCGAGCCCGCGCTCCACCAGCAGTTCGGTTTCCGGTCGCGGCACCAGCACATCGCGGGTGACGCGCAGCTCCAGGGTCCAGAATTCGCGCCGGCCGGTGATATAGGCCAGCGGCTCGCCCTGGGCACGCCGCTCGATGAAGGCCAGATAGCGCTCCAGATCCGCGGCGCTGCGCGCCTCTTCCGGGTGGGATTTCAGCCGCACGCGCGGGATACCCAAGCTGAAGGCCAGCAGGATGCCGGCATCCAGACTCGGGGACTCCAGGACCGGCGCCAGCAACGCCGCGCCCCGCGCCAGCAAATCCGAAGTCGTGAGCAGCACGGTCATCCTTTAGTATTGGCGCATGTCACAGATTTTGTATCCCCCCGCCCGCGCCCAGACCATCGGCGAAGTGCTGAAGACCGGCGGACAGATTTTCCGTCTGTCCTTCGCCGGCGCCTTGCCCTACAGCGTCATTGTCGCGGTTTGCAGCGATCTCGCCAATCTGCGCAATCTGAGCCTGGATCTGCCGCAGCAGAGTTTTGACAGCACCGACCCGGTGTGGTGGGCCTGGTATGTCGCGGGCACCATTCTGGTGTTGCTGTTCGGCAGCGCCATGATTCTGCGGCAAAAGGCGCTGGCGGCCGGCGAGGCTGCCAGCATGGTGGCGGAAATGCGCCAGGCCGGGGTGCTGCTGTCGCGATTGATCGTCTGCGTGGCGCTGTCCACCTTCGCGGTCAGTTTCGCCCTGCTGCCGTTCGTCATGGCGCTGCCCATGACGGGCCTGAATCCATCGGCAAGCAACCTGGCGAGCATCAACATCGGCATGCTGTTGCTGCTGATTCCCCTGTCACTGCCCGGGGCGTGGCTGTCGCTGGCGCTGTTTTTTGCGCCACCGGCACTGGTGGTGAAGAAACTCGGACCCATCGAGGCCATGCGCGTGAGCTTCCGGCTGCTGCGCGGCAACTGGTGGCGCACTTCGGTGCTGTCGGCGGCGCTGCTCGGGGTGCTGCTGCTGATGCTGCTGCTGGCGGCCACCCTGGCCGGCCTCGCCGTGATGATCTCCGGCGTCTCGGACCTGAAGCTGGTGGCCACCCTGGCCATTCCCTTGGGGATTGTGTGCGGCGCCATCATGGTGCCCTGGTGCGGTGCGCTGGTGCTGGCCATGATGGGTGACCTCATGGTGCGCCAGGAGGAGGCCCGGCGCGGCGGCACGGGCAAACCCGAGGGCACCGGCAATGGCCCTGCCGCCTCAAAGTGAATCACCCATGAATCTGCTGCTGATTGAAGATGATCTGGAGGCCGCCAGGTTCCTGCAGAAGGGACTGAAGGAGAGCGGCTACTGCGTGGCCCTGGCCGTCGATGGTCGCGACGGACTGAAGCAGGCGCAGGAACAGGCATTTGATCTGCTGATCACCGATCGCATGCTGCCGCATCTGGATGGCCTGAGTGTGGTGCGGGCGCTGCGTGAGCAGGGCGTGCGCACGCCCGTACTGGTCCTGAGCGCCCTGGG